>Ga0272449_1000139_pt1 | contig 95086 bp, 85 predicted proteins | sample YNPCB0241_FD_198679 | JGI IMG/M metagenome (GOLD analysis project Ga0272449, IMG submission 198679) | Hot spring sediment microbial communities from Yellowstone National Park, WY, United States - YNP-CB-024-1 | ecosystem: Environmental > Aquatic > Thermal springs > Hot (42-90C) > Sediment...
GATGATGAGCGTAGCACACAAGTTGCTAAGGACGATATTTGCTATGATGAAAAAGCGCGAGAAATTCAATATTGAGCATACATTTTCGTCTTCTACTCAAAATTTAATTTTACATAGTTGACTCCTGGATAATTATATTATATCATGTTATTCTAGCTTTATTATGCAAAATCTATAATGACATTAAAAATTTGGAAAGGTGTTTCTAGCAAAAACAACTTGCAAATGCTAAGAAAATCGTTCAGAAGAGAAATATAAAAACGATTGGGGGTGACGAAAGTGTGGGCAAATTACAGACCAGCAATTTACAAACCCGCAGTAGGAAGGAAATTTTACTGAGGGAAAATCTACTTGTAAAAAGCATATATGTTTGTATAATTTGCTGGAAAACTCACTGAAAACCGTCAAAGCAATAGTCAACATTAACGTCGAGACCATGTGCAAAGACTGGGCTATGAGCAAACAAAAACTCTACCAAGTTCTCTATGCAATGCCGCAAGTCGGTTTAATTACAATTACTTAAAATCACCGGCTGAAAAGCCAAGCTCTAAAGGTTCAAAGATACTCTTCGCTGACCTGTTATCTACAATGTCTTAGAAGCAGAATGTCTTCGCATTGAAAAATCGTGGAACAGTATTTGCTGAAAAAGACGAAACAAAAGCAGATTTAAATTTCAACGAGATTCGCTTGGAAATCGGAGGAGCAAACAAAAAGCCAAAACTGGCAGATTTTGTCATCCGAGACGATATAGACCTGCCTGTTAGAAATTGTATCCCAATGTGGGTGCTTGGGTTGGGGTGATAAATCAATATGAAATTTAAGTCAACACAACCCAAGCATTGTTTGCGAATCTTCACTCAATTATCTCGGCATATATAAAGTATCTGCTCGCCGGTTTTGTAGCTATTAATTACTTCACCTTGTCACACTTTCTATAAACGAAACTAATTTTCTGGTCAGCTTGTCGGCACCTTTTGCATTCAGATGATCTGCATCCCAGAAATCTTCTGCCGAAAAGTCGTTGTCTTTCAAGAAGTCAACATAGTAGCAATTGTCGTACTTTTTCAAAATATTTTCAGTTATCTGATACATCGCTTTCAGCTGATCTGCATCTAGGTTTTCTGTATAAGTCCTGTACGCTGGGGGTGTGAAGAGTATTACAATTGAATTTTTATCTCGAGCTATTTGAATAATCTCTTCAAGAAACAAGACGTTCTGTCTAACATACTTAGTATCCTTGTGTGTATGTCTAAGAGCCGCGTCTATTCCAGACACTTCAAGACTTTGCGATGAGTCTTTTCTCTTAATCCTTTGACCAAGTTCATTAGATTCATTCTCATCTTGCCGTTTGAGATAGTAATTAATAATTCTCCTAACGTTATCTATTAAAGGATAGCTCAGAAATTCGCTTAAGGTCTTCAACCCTCCATCTGTTTCCAATTTGTAGTAAAGCGAATATTTACATAGGTACGGACCATCCAGCTTTGCAAAATAAGAAAAATAGGAAATCGGAATGATTACGATCCTTAGATTAGGAAACTCATATTTCTTCAAAATCTTCAAGTCAAATTCAAATATTTGCCCACTGTGTGCAGCATTAAAAGTCTTCCCAGGAATAAGATATGGATTTACATCTGCATATGAATGAGAACTACCAAGTATAAGAACTTCGATATCTTTAGAATGCTCTGTTAAATATTTCGCTTTGTATTTATAATCATTTGGTATATTTCTGAGCATTATCTCCGTGATTATTGCAAGAAAGAAGAGCGGCAGGACAAAAACCAAAACTTGCACGACAAACCGTCTCATCTTAGACACCCCTCATCATCAAAGATAATGTTAACTAAAAGTATTGAAACTTTCCAAAAACCGCATTATCCTTTAAAGAGGGGACACCCCCCAACCATCTCTTGACAAAGCAGGTTCCCCGATATGAACAACTCAACACTCTCTTGTCCCAAATGCCGTTCCACCAGCTTGTACAAAAACGGTCATGACAAATACGGTAACCAACAATTCCTTTGCAAACTCTGCCATCATTCTTTCAAACTTTCCCATTCTCACAAACGCAAAACCTTCTCTTTCCCTTATCCTAAATGCCCTTCTTGTGGTAAATCTAAGGTTTTTGTGTAGTGAAGAATCTTTGGAAAACGCACAATGGTAATATCAATCTTATTCTAATCTTATTCTTTCACACTTACACTCTTTCATCACTACAAGTTAACACTATCTCATCAAAACTGAAAGTAAATAAACACCTGCTGCTGTGGGGCTTGCAAAACAATTATGCTCAAAACCACTACATAATAGAACATCCACCTTAGGATTTTTGAACGTCTCTTTAGAAAATCTCTAATAGGATAGTCTTGTTCTCTTCCAATCCACTCAATGGTAATAAGTAAAATAATCAGCAACAGTGTTAATATCGACCTTCGGGAGGTGATAAGTATGTCTGGAACGGTGAAAAGTGAGTTTGTTAACATTCTCGATATGTACTTGAAAGCTTCATGAATACTCTGTGCACGGAAAAATATCCAAGCAAAGAGCGTTAAAAGGAACGTAGTTACCATACCAGTTAGTTCGCTGATTGATGGAAACAATCTTCCTTTAGCCACGATTTCCAAGTTCTTCCTGTTCCTTCCAGTCAAAAGCAAAGGTATAAAGTACAAGGCATTTAACAATCCCCAGAATATGAAAGTCCAGTTAGCACCGTGCCAGAAACCACTAACCACAAATATTATAAACGTGTTCCGAACAGCCTTTAATTTACTAACTCTACTTCCACCAAGCGGAATATAAACATAGTCTCTAAACCATGTAGATAGTGAAATATGCCATCTTCTCCAAAATTCGGCGATGTCTCGTGAAAAATATGGGTATGCAAAATTTCTCATCAAGTCAAAATCAAACAATTTCGCCGTTCCGATTGCTATATCAGAATACCCTGAAAAATCTCCGTAGATCTGAAAAGCAAAGAATATTGCACCAAGTAACAATGAACTTCCGTTATATGCATTGGGCGCTGCAAACACCTTATTCACAAAAACGGCACAATTATCAGCAATAACCATTTTTTTGAACAGGCCCCAGGTAATTTGCTTTAGACCATCAACGGCCTTATGATAATCAAATTTTCTTCTTTTTTCAAATTGTGGTAAAAGATTAGACGCTCTCTCTATAGGACCGGCTACAAGTTGGGGGAAGAAGGATACAAAAGCTGCAAAATCTATGAAGCTTTTTGTGGGTTTCATCTTTCTTCGATAGATATCAATACTGTAGCTCAATGTCTGAAATGTGTAAAAACTTATGCCTACCGGTAGTATAACATCTAAAGTTCTTGCATTAAGCTTGTATCCAAAGAAAGAAAATGCTTTAATGAAATTATCCACAAAGAAATTGTAATACTTGAAAAATCCAAGTAGTCCAAGATTTACTGTCAAGCTAGTCAAGAGGAGCATTTTTCTTTTCCTCTCATTGTTTGTTTTGTAAAGAGCAAGTCCAACAATGTAATCAACGAGGGTGCTGAAAATCAGCAGCGATAAAAACCTATAATCCCACCACCCGTAGAATATGTAGCTGGCCACGAGCAAAAGTATGTTCTGTAACTTGATCTTTTCCGTTGGTATAAGCCAGTAAAGTGTAAAAACTATTGGTAAGAATATTGCGAATTCTAAGGAGTTGAAAAGCATGTGAGCAGCACCTCCAGACACGATACTAACTGTACTCAGAAATAGTGTTCTGAAATTCAATCATTCATTTCAGTCTCAATTATCTAAGTGACAAAAGTTGTATTGTTGTATACAAGGTCGCTGAATAATTAAAGAGTCTTGAGTAAACACCTCTGGAACAGTTTACCAAAATACATTTTTGGTATGAGCTGCTTTTTACATATGAACACGCTTATCAACCAAACACTGTCTGCTGCGTTCGCTCGCATGATTTCCAATTAACACGAAAACCATAATGCGTGGTTCACAATTATTAGCGATTGAGCCCATTAACTTAGAATTTTCTCCCTGTTTTTAATAACCCATGCAATTTCATCTTTGTAGATAAGCATTATCGAGATTATTCCTGCAGCTCCTGCTATCATGTTTAGTTTTATGCTTTGGTAAAAGGTACCCACATACGCTACTGCTATTGTCGCTATAATACCAAGTAGTATCTTGTTTAACTTGAACCCCACAGGATATAACCTCTCCGCAATTAGTGTCCTTGCCATAAAATATAATATGTAGGACAAACCTGTCGATATTGCTGCTCCTTTTGCTCCTAACGATGGCACTAATAGCGTGTTGCCTATGTAGTTAGCTACTGCCGATATTGATGCCACTACCAAGTGCCAATATGTTTTCTTTTTGAAGTTAATTCCTAACATTGTCGTTAGCGATAACATATCCAGCAGTGGAGCCAGTACTAAAAATGGTGCTATATAAGATGCCTCCCTGTAAGTTTTTGCCAAAATCAAAAAGAGTATGTCCTTGAAACTCAGTACTAACATACCAAAAAAAAACACAACTACACTCGCCGCCAAATTTGCTTTCCTGAAGAACTCCTTATTTTCACTATGTTTTTCGTATCTTTCATATGCCAATGGTATCCAGTACGATATAAAGCCAGTCTGGATCAAGTTCATTACTGATACTACTTTGAACGCTGCACTGTATAAGCCTATCTGCTCAAAATTTGTGTACTGCCTTAAAGATATTCTATCAATAGATGTGAAAAACCAGTGCACTAACAAAGTTGGTAAAAAGGGTAGTCCATATGCTATATATTCTTTTACTTCCTGAAGTTTTATTTTTCCTAACCTTCTTGACAGACGGTCTTTTAGGTACCCAAGTACTAGCGACGCCACGTTACCACTTATCTGCCCTATAACTACTGCGTAAAAATCTGGGTTTATAAAATATGCATACGATATTGTGCCTAAAATATTCCCAATGGAGTTTGTTACTTGTATTGCAGAGAACAATATTCCCTTTTTCTGCAGCCTAACTGACAGTTCGTTAAACCTTTGCAGTATACCTGTTAATAGACTAAGCATAAAAAGCATACCTATTCCTTTATAATAACTACCATATAGTAGTGTGCTAATTTGTTTTTCAAGAATCACAAAAATCAAAGAAATTGCTAAACCAAATGCCAAAGCTGGCACCTGCGTGTTAAAAAAAACAGCGTTTTTATCTTTTTTTTCGTGATAGTGCCTAAGATAACTTTCATCTAATCCCAACTTTGAAATCTGAAGAGCTATATTGTATACCAAAGTGTACATTGCTGCTCTTCCGAATTCTTCTGGTGCTATCAGATATGTTATTATTGGTGTTGACAAAAGGGATATTATTGCTCTTATCCATATCCCTATGGAAAAGGAAACTAAAGATTTGAGATGTGTTTTTAATGTCAATTTGTTCTCCTCCGTTAATTGTCTTCGTATTTTTAACTATAACTTTGAAACTTTCAAAGAAGCTCATCATTCTTTAAACATAGAATAAACCAAAAACTAGCCTAAAAAATGGGCTACCTATGCATACAAAGCCCAAAACTATCTTGAACAAATTTGACTTTCGGTATTCAAAAAACGGTCAAGCCAGACGATGTGCTCAACAGTTTCCTTGTAAAGATTTTAAACGAACCTTTTAACTTTCCCATTCCAGAAGACGTAACAAGAAACTATCAACCGACAGAACCCTATTTAACATAGAACAGCCCAGGCATTTATAAACCCGGAGCTTATAATCTTCTTACGCCATAAGTATTTTGCGCCCAAAAAAAGCGTTCCTGTACAACAGGAATTAATTCTTAACTTGTATTCTCGTATAAACAGAGGATTGGTTGCCTGTAAAGGTAATCTTGGGGCCCTACCCACCAATAAAAAAATAATGCGAACATTTCTTCCACAATAGCGTGCTGAAAATTTCATATTTTCATATGCTTTCTTTACTTTTCAACTCTTATTAACTTTCTCATCAAGGAGTCTATTTATCTCATCTATCACAGGCTTTAATTTTACTTCCCAGCTTAGATTCTTTTCCGCATACTCTCTCATTTCTTTTACAAACTCTCTCTCCTTTATTCTATCGTAAAACCGCAAGATTTGTTCTATATCAACCGGGCTTTCGTCTGCTGGAACTTTTAGCATATATGGAAAATTATCTGGAATATCAACATCATCGTATGAAATAACGAACGGTATACCTCTGGCACAGTACTCTCTAACCTTCAACACCGCTCCTGATTGGAGGGAAATTCTGTGAAGTCCAAGACTACCAATTGCAACATGTGCTTCGTCAAACAGACGGTCCAGTTCCTCACCATATTTTGGACCATGAAATATCACAAATTCGGATAGTCCAAGCGTCTCTGTCAGCTTTTTCAAGTTTTCAAGCTCTGTACCAGCACCAACAATATGGAAATAGACCTTACGATCAGGATTTGTTTTGTAATATTCGTATAAACCAGTTATTACCCTGTCGTAGCCATGCCAAAACTCAAGATCTGCTACTCCTATTAAATTTATGGCTTGCACTTTTTTTGATGTCGATGTCGCCTTTACCTCTTCTATATCTATTCCATTTGAGATTCTGATAGTCGGGATACCGAAAATTTCTTCATGGTTTGAAACGGCAACTATTCTGTCAACATACTTGTGTAAATACTTTCTAAAAGCCTTGTCTATAAATAGCTTGAAGGCACTGAGTTCTTCATCATAAGGATACGTCGGCACCTCCAGTAGAACTTTTAAACCTCTCTCTTTGCATTTTCTGAGAAACCTAATAAAAAATGGGTCCGATAAGGCGTATCTTACATATATTAGTTTGACACCCTTCTCGTCTATAAATTTCAACCAACTTCTGAAGTAAATCAACCTGTTTACCAGGGCAATGTACTTTTTACCAAACGGGTTGCTTTGAAGCATGGTTTCATTATGATCCTCAAACAAGTACACTCCAGAGTATTTCGCACCTATGTAAAAGACTTCCAGTCCACTTTTTTTCATAGCTTTGATTTGTCCAAAAATCTTCTTATTAACTCCAAAAGCATTTTTATTATCAGCATGGACAAGACTCAAGTACAAACACTTCACAAAACTCCCCTCCATCATACGATGATAATGTTAACTAAAAGTATTGAAACTTTCCAAAAACCGCATTATCTTTTAAATAGGGGACACCCACAACCAACTCTTGGCAAAAGCGGCCTCCTTAATTTGTCTCCCGTTGTAGGACTTGCCATATCGAAGATAAAGTACGTTTTATCTTCCTGAACCCGTCTCTTTTATTCCTGAGAACTTTAAATCTCTTCCCTATCTTCTTCGTCTTAAAAGTTTTTGTTTGGTACATATGAAAGCGTAGTAAATATTAATAAACCAAATCTTTTCCCTATTTTTCTTTTAAGCACATGTATAGCCGTATAACCAATGTTTTGTATTTGTATACTCTAAAATATGGAACTTGTATTGCTCCGAAAGTCCTGAAATATTTTTCTATCTCTTTGACCATGCTCCCCTCAAAATCAAATTCTCGGTTAGTTTCAAGCGCAAATTTGATTCCTTCAAACATAACTAAGTTCATGGCTCCAAGGTTTTTCTTTTCAGGGTCGATTCCGCCAACGAGGTAGTAAACAGTGTTTTTATCGTATACAAATAGACCCCCAGCAACCTTGTTACCCTCTGTATCGTCTACAAAATAAATTTTACATGCGGCATTCTGCACGCAAGCTCGAACCAGATTGTAGAAAAAATCATAGCTGTACGGAATCTCCATGGTTTTTCTTTTGAATGTTAGACTGGCGAGTTGATATAGACTATCCACATCAAACGACTCATACGGCTTTATGCCTAATTCATTCAGCCTCAATAATCTCCTTTTAGTATCGTTTGAGCAATTTTTTAGAACTTCGTCAAAGCTCATTCCTTTGGGAATGACGTATGAGTACCTTGTTGTTTGATGAAAACCTCTCCAGTAGAATGGTAACCAATTAGTTATGCTTTTATGAAAATTCACACTGAAAACACTAAAAGATGGTAGTTTATCTATGAAATACTCCATTACTTCCTGTTCCCAACTAAGTTTGGCCTCATATTTTTGCCCCGCGGGGTACTTAATGTACGGTCCAAGTGTCTGGGTCAGCCGAGGCATTCCAATGATTGTAAAACCAAATTTTTTCTTTACATAGTAGGGCATGCTCGCCCATAAAGTTCCGCCCTTCTCAAATAACAACACATCCCAATTGTTTGGACCGCAAACAGCATCTAACCACCAGGGTTGAGAAAAGATAGGAACAGACTCAGACTCGCAGAATTTTTTGTATTTTGCTTTCTCTTCATATCCCATACAATACCCCCATTACACATTTATTATTGTGTCTAACACTCTTTCATAAAAGTGTTTTTGAGCATCTGTCATTAGCATCGTATTGTGCCATAACAAAACAAAGTTACCATTAAACATTTTAACACGTTTTGCCAAAATTTCGATATAGTTCAAAGCTTCCTCGTAATCTAAGTTCATGTACTTTTCTGCAAACAATGTGCCATCCATAACCATTAGTGGCCTTTCTTTTATCTTAAGTGTTTCCCTTTGCTCCAAGTCATATACCGTATATTCGTAGCAAGTGCCTGTCCTGAAACCAACATGTTGAGCATAGGTCATTGTACTATCGTAATCAACACCCACTTGGTCCAGAATGCGCCAAGTTGTTGGTACTTCAAACCTCAGGACATGCTGCCTGTTTCCAACGCTACTCTGTTTAATTCCAAGTTTCTTCATTTTCAAAATTAACTTTTCAAATTCCATTTTTGCCTTATTCAAGTCTTTGTACGTACCAGAACTTGCATGTAAACCTATTCTATGACCACGCGCATAAATCATTTTCAGTGCCTCTTCAACATGTTCGCTGTCGAAATCGTAAAACGTATCAAACTTAGGGTCCGTATGACCTGTCATAAAATAAAACTCGGAAACAACTCCCCTTTTTTCGCTTGTCCTCGTTATAAAGTCAAACGTGTAGGCAGGATCCAGTTCTAATCTTCCAAGCTTTGCTAGGATTTTCTTCAATACGATCTTCACACTTTTCCTTTTTACAATGTCATCAATGCATCCTCTAATAATTCTTTTCCAAGGAGATTTATAAGCAACTGTCGGATGGTCTATATCATGAGTTGGTATTACTCTGTACACTCGCTCGTTTCTTGTCAAACCTGGCCACAATCTTCTCATAACGGCCCAAAGGATTTCAACGTACTCGTTGACAATAGGTCTCAGAAGAAATCCTTCTTTTAATGCTAACGATTCACTTGCTGGAAAACGCTCATACATGTCAGTTGCTTTGTTTACGTATTCCTCATAGCGTGTTAGCATAAAAAATGCCGAGCCAAATATGTCTAATCCTAAAGTTATACCTTCGTTATCTTGTTGAATATATTTTCCATTCTGGAGCTTTTGACCGTAGATAACAGGTATATAGTCATCACATACCACAGCTTCTGGCAAATCACTTTTTACATCCCATCGTTCCAGTGGTAATTTAGGCAAACTATCAAGGCTACACCAATCTTTTTCCGGAATAGAAAACAAAACAGTTTTAATTTTCAGTATCTTATTGGAATGATCTAAGGTAATTACTATTTCATCACCTTCGCCTTCCAACAGCTCAAAATTCAGCCCTAAGAACTCGAAGAAAAGAACACTTGAAATATATCCAACCTCAGGCCTGTAGTTTCTCGGTGCGAGTATTTTTAACTTTTTCACAGAATTGCCACCTCCTACGTGAAACAACATTAGCAACTGAATTCTTCAAAAATTTAGTAACGTCACATCATTTTTTGAGAGGCACATAAGCTTTTTTCTCAAAGAAGTTTATATTACGTTCTGCAGGATAAAAACTCCTCTGCACGTATCTATGCACACAAAATGGGGAGCAAAACAAGTATTAATCTGAAGTTGTTTTTTCTTAACAATAAAGAAGCCATTTGAAATACAATCTTTAGCCTTTTGACGTGTCTTCTAACTACTGACTAAGTTATGACGACACTGCTAACAAAAATACTATTTTTATTTACTTGCTTACTGACAGCAATACATCATGATAATAGTAAATAAGAAAAATCGAAAACTCGTTTAGAAGGCTAAATCGTCGTTTCTTAGGATTGCCATTAGAACCAGTGTGGACTCTCCCTCTGATCGTTGGAACTGCACTTTTTGCTATTGAGTTACAGATACATCTCTTTGCAATTTTCCTGCGACAGTATCCTTGCGCACAAGTTTCTCTAAACGCTTGTAAATTTCCTCCGCTCTTTTTTCCCACGTCCAAACATTCCCTATAAGATACGCGCCTTTCTTTCCTTTGTCTTTTTTATCAAGATAATCCTGCTTCCAATTGAGTATCTTCGCAGTTGCTTCTTCAAGGAAATTTTCCAAATTTACCAATAAAATCTTGTTTCGATCTATTCCAGGAGAGAGCTTTAGAAAACCTTCGAGCGAACCGTCGTTCAGTGTCAAGACATATTTACCAATAGCCAAAGCATCCTGCACTGTGTTTGTAAGGTTTGATGAATCATTAAAAGACCATACCATATCACAGCATGAGACATACTTCATTGTCTCTTCGTACGGAAGCGCACCTAAGAGTACAACCTGTCTTTCGATATCGTTCCTTTTAACTAACGCGTTTAGTTTATTATATTCTGGACCATCACCAATAATAAAAAGCTTAAAATCAGTAAATCCTACCCGTACAAGCTCGGAAGCGAGCAACACAGAGCGCTCAATTCTGCCAAACGTTGTTAGCCTCTTCGCGACAACAAATTTCAGAACTTCGTTTTCTTCTTCTCTACAATCAACAGCTTCTAATACCTCTCTAAGCTCAGGTAGCGAAATACCATTTGGTAAAAAAAGTATATTATCTGCATTATGGCCCAGCTTTACAAAAGCTTCTAGCCCTTTCGTACCATCATCTGTAATGACAATCAGTTTCGCCCTAATTTTGGACGTTAGAAAATCCAATGGTTGCCTTAATAAAGTTCCTGCCACTCCATAAGTTTTAAGGTAATCGAATAAGACCGTTCCTTGGAAACTCGTGACCAAAGTTTTTTTAAAAAGCTTGCTAAGCAAAAAAGCAGGTACAACACCTCCTCGTTCATAGCCCCAGATTATATCAAACTCTTTTACTTTCTTCCAGTTGATCACAGCGTGTAATAAAACTTTGAGAGAGTAAAGCAAAACCCAAGGAATATGCACGAACCATTCAATGTAATCTTTCTCATTACGAATTGGTATGGTTTTTGAAATAGAAGGAAAGTCCTGCATTTCCCTCCCAGTCTGCGCTTTCCTCTTAGCTCTCTTAATATTTGTAATCCGAATTTTTTTCAGCCACGAGGAAAAAAAGACAGATATTTTTTTTAGAAAACTAAAAAACTTGCTCTGGAACTTCTTTGCATGAATATTCAACGGTATACTATATTTAGTACTACTATCACCCAACAGCCACAGCTCAAAATCTACACCGAGTTCATTAAGAAAGAAAATCGTTCTCCTCAACGATTGATTGCCCGCTTTCAAGAACGGTGCATTTGTAATGAGGAGAATTTTCATCCTTGTGACGTTATTTTTCATCCACCATTTTTTCCCCTTTCTCCTCTAATAGCTTATTATATAAGTTTTGAAGCCTGAGCTTCATTTTGTCTGACGAATATTTTTTTGTGAAAAGGTCAATCAGTTTCTTGCTCCAAAGCTCCATTTTTTCGTTAGAGTAACTTTTCACAAGGTTCAGTGTGGAAAGTAGTTCATTCTTATTTCCATATTTTATAACAAAACCAAGTTCTTCGCCTTTCACAATGTTGTCAATTCCCATACCGCTTGCAACAATTACAGGCTTACCAAGTGCCATGGCTTCAAACACTTTGTTCGGACTAGAATAGCGATGATTTGGAACATTAGGATCATATACCGCAAATACTACATCACACTTGCTATAAATTCTTAATGCCTCTTCATAACTTACTTTGCCAAAGAAGTGAATGTTAGGGTATTCCTGGGATGACTTTTTAACGATGTCCTCGAGCAGTCCAAAGCCAGCGATAAATAGTTCAAAATCATCACTTTTCCCTACAACATCAAGAAGTTCCGTAAGCATTCTACCTTCTTGGAGAACACCCACATATCCTATTTTGAGACGTCTTTTTAAATTTTCTTCTTTGGTTTCTGACCTTTCAAAAGCTCTTACACTTTCTACTAAACTTACATCAGGTACGTTATAAATAACCTCAAGTTTTCGAGGTTTAGTTCCTTTTATTTGTCCACGCCTTGAATCATCAACTATTATTACAGCATCAGAGTGGTTAATAAAAAATCTTTCCATGGATCGTATTGCTTTTCGAATCCAAACCTTTGAGGTACCAAAATGGGCTTCACTATGAAGATCAAATATGTCAAAAACAACTTTCTTTCTCTTAAAACGTGCAGCAAACCATGCTGGTATTACAGTATCAAAGTCACACGCATGCACAACATCAAAATCCGAGAACAGTAGCTTCCAACCAATCCAAATATTAAACAACAAAAATTTCCAGAGATTGTTTAATCCACCACCATACGTAGCTGGTATTTGATAGCGCAGTATGAGATAACCATCGCGAAGCTCTTTCTTCTGAGACGTTCTTTCCCTATCCCAGCCGAGAACCGTTACTTTGTATCCTTGCTCAGAAAGCCATTTTGCCGTCTTTTCCACTCGGGGATCCGGTGCAACTGCATTGCTTCGCGTGATAACAACCGAATACACATAATCACCTCAAATATTCAAGGTATGCCTTTCTGAAGAGTGGTTCATCATTATTTCAGTGAAAAGATTATTGCAATAATGTTAAGCCCCCAAAATACGTAGTAACTTGGGGAGAGAAAAAACAGACTTTGGTTTTCAGTCCGTATTCCATGAAAGGTAGTGGCAACATATGTGAGACCAGCCAAAAGGTAAACTACACCCCTAAAACGAAGCTCAGTTGAACCGCCATAAAAGTAGCTATATATCAAAATTAACTCTAGGAGTATGCAAATTAACATCCCCCCAGAAAAACTTTTAAAAACGTGTTGAAAGTTCTTAACGACAAGCAGGAAGAACAATGGAAGGAAAAAATACCAAATTGTTGAGCCAATGAAAGCAGAAATATTTCCTACTAAGGTATAATATTGGAAATACATGTCTCCAAACAAAGAACGTACAGGACCAGGCCCAAACAGCATTACAAAAGGGCCTATCAACAACGAAGTTACTTTGTTGTACTGCCTTCCTTCTTGAAAAAGAACATCACGATTTTCTAACCAAACACTAACTTGTTTGTACAAAGAACTAAATGACAAGTATAAAGTTCCAACAATAATAACGAGAATTGCTATTAAGGAAGATTTATATTTCTGTGAACCATTGTTTCTCAGCAATGTTAACAATAGTATGAAAAAAACATTTGTTATGGGTATAGCCCAACCCCATGGTCTTACAGAAGTCAAGGAAACTGAAAACGGTGCAATATATAATACTAAGAGAATTGCTAGGCTCACAACATTTAGCTTGTGCTTAGTTGGATTATCGCCGCACATTTTCTTACCTATTTCTGAACCAATGTATATTGAGAGTGTTACCATAAACAAGAATAAAATATCCTTTAGATTCCTTAGAAGCGAGTAAATGACCAATGGGTTGCTAATTGTAACCAAATAAGCAAAATGAGGAACACGTGGTCGTATCATCTTGTTTTCCCCAAGTATAGATTGGATCCCTATAAAAAATGATAAGTCTATTAGTAAAACATTAGATATATTATTCCACAACGGAGTCACAAATGGTGAAGTTTTCTGAATCAACCATGAATAAAATACATATCCGAAGTTGTAAACTTCTGGTTTTAATCCCTTCAACATTTCAATTGTAGCTTGCCAATAATACTCTGCATCACTCCAGTATACAGTTCTTCCCCAAATGATTCTTAACTCAACATTGTACGCAACTAATATTAGAAGCTGCGTGAGAAAAGAAAATAGCAAAATAGCTCCATTGTGAACTTTATACTGATTTTTTATCAATAAGCTTAAAAAAAGAACTTCCAACGATATTATTAACATTCCCTGCCACCTTCCAACCTGCATATCAACACAAGCTCTCATGCAACATATTTTCGAAACATAATGCATACGCACTTTGCTTTATCACATTTTTTTGTATGACTCATTATTCTAACTATAATTCAATTCGTCTGAAGCCTGCATGAAATACACCCTTTCTCATTATTTATGATTCACACCTTTTGTTATCCCAAGGTAGCACTTACTTACATACTCGTCTATAAATCGCCGTATATCAGTGGTTTTCCTACTATGTTGGTCGTGATATAAGCGATTAGTCAAAACTTTAAAAACCTCCGAGGATAGAGACTCAACTGTTGCATTTGATACAGTGTTCTCAACAATTTCTCCCACACATCCCACATCTGTACCTACAACACGCACACCTAAGGATTGTGCCTCGAGAACTACCAAGGGCATCCCCTCGGAGTCAGATGTTAGAAGAAATACATCAAAATCAGACATAAGCTGGATGGCATCTTTCCTGAAAGGTAGGAAATATATTTTTTCTTTCAGGTATGAGTTATTCTCCAACCATTTCTGAACTTCTTTTCCGTAGTAATCGTCGACAACACTTCCTCCAATCCAGACAAAAACCACATCATCTCTTTGTGAAAGCACCAATCTCGCTATTTCCAAAAAGCGAATAGGGTTTTTTTGTCGATCAAGCCTCGCAACGTTACCAACTATCTTTACGTTCTCCGGGATATTAAGTTCTCGCCTTAGAGCTCCTTTTTCAAATGTCTGAGGAGGAATTATAGCATTGTGTATTATGACGTATTGCTTCTCTGTCCCTATTTTCCAAATTCTTGCTTTTTCCAGGTCTCTCTTACAAAGAAAAACAATTTTATCTGAAAACTTTGAGGCAAACCTTTCAGCATAGATTAATAGCTTCCTTTTAAGCCCATGGTATTGCTCAATTGGCCACCAACCATGCACAGTATAGACAACTGTTGGCACACCAGAAAGTTTGGCAGCAATACGACCAAGAAATCCTGATTTTGAAGAATGCAGGTGAACTATGTCGTATTTGCCTTGTTTAATAATCTTTCTGAGCTGAAAAAACGCTTTAATATCTTTTACTGGTGAGATTTTCCTGACCAAATCCTCAACTATGTGTACTTTTATCCCCAGTTTTTGAAGTTCAGAAATCAGTGTACCGTCGTATTTGCCACAAGCTACCTCAATATCAAATTCTTCTGGATAGTATTGTTTTAGTCCATACACAAGTGCGTAAAGAACCTTTTGACCGCCTGCCCAATCTGAACGTGTGATTACCTGCAAAAGCCTCTTTCTTGCCACTCACAACATCCTTTCTCTCTCTTTTTGTTTCATTTGGCACCTTTTCTGAACAAAAGGGTTTCAAATGTTAGCAAAAGTATTTTTAAATCAAAAAATATACTTCTGTTCTTCACATAATACAAGTCATAGCTCAATTTTATCGCAGTTTCCTCAACGCTGGAGGAATACTGGTAGCATATCTGTGCCCATCCGGTGATGCCTGGTTTTACTTTGTGACGCAAAGAGTAATATGGTATTTGTTGTTCAAACATTCTGACAAATGGCACTTGCTCTGGTCTTGGACCTACGAGACTCATTTCGCCTTTCAACACGTTTACAAACTGAAGCGATTCATCAATTCTCGTCGGACGGATAAATTTACCTATCTTCAGTATTCTGTGTTTTTCATCATCGGCAAATTTAGGTCCGTCTGTTTTTTGTTTTCTCATGCTTCTTAATTTTATCATCCAGTATTCTTTTCCATCTTTTCCAACCCTAATTTGTTTGAACATCACGGGCCAACCGTCTTCTATCATTATAAATATCGCCGATATCAATATCACTGGCGAATACACAACCAGCCCAATGAGTGAAAAGAATATGTCCATTACTCTTTTTGCCGGAGATTCTTTGATGTTGTCGAAGTAGACTTTGTAGTATTCCTCGAATTTTTGCATAACTTCAAGAGGAATACGTTTTAAAACCATTTCTGCCAAGTTTGGAAGATATTCGATTTTGTGAGTTTGCTTAATTTGCTCCAGTTCGTTTTCGATTTCTTTTTCAAGTTGAGGGTCTGTTATGAGAACATTGTCGTATTGTGTTATTTTCTCTTTGAATGTCACCGGTGATGGGTTAATGTATTCTACAAATTGATACTTTCCCTTTGATTTTTCTTCGATTTCCTTGAGAATGTTGTAAATTTCCGATTTTCTTCCAACCACGAGATATCGAATTGGTTTAATTGTCTTCGATGATATTTTCGATAATATGTAATTGAGAAACGGGAGGATGAAAATGAAGATAAATAATATAAGCACAAGTTTTTTTGTGAAAAATTGTATATCAAAGAGCTTACAGAATGCGAAAAGAAAGAGCGAACCAATAGTAATTCCAAAAACACTTCTGGTAAGCGCTTCGTTTAAGTCATCTGAGTATTCATAGAATCTAAACGCATACAAAGTTGTGATAATTAAAAATGGGTATAAAAGGGACATATAGTAGTTTTTGGTCACAAGTAACCCAGATGTTGCTAAAATGACGTAATTTGCTATAAACTGCAGGCTCAAAAAAAGCCCCCCCAATTTCAATGGATAATGTTAACTAAAAGTATTGAAACTTTCCAAAAACCGCATTATCCTTATAAACAGGGGACACCCCCCAAACCAACCCTTGACAAAGCAGGTTCCCAATGATGAACAACTCAAAACCTTCTTGCCCCAAAAGTGGTTCTACATGCTTATACAAAAACGGTCATGACAAATACGGTAACCAACAATTCCTTTGCAAACTCTGCCATCATTCTTTCAAACTTTCCCATTCTCACAAACGCAAAAACTTCTCTTTCTCTTATCCCAAATGCCCTTCTTGTGGTAAATCTAAGGTTTTGTGTAGTGAAGAATCTTTGGAAAACGCACAATGGTAATATCAATCTCATTCTTTCGCACTTACACTCTTTCATCACTACAAGTTAACACTATCTTCAATGATTTAACTCTTTTCATTAATTTAGACTTAGTTTGACGGTATTTCGTTCATCAGTAATATTTTATCACCATTTTTAATCATTAATTTTTCTCTCGAGTTTCAAATATTTTACTATTTCTTGTCAACCCAAACGAAGTGGACGTTTTTGAATAAACTACCCAAGAGTAACTTTGGTTTTTCTGAAATGCTCGGTTTTATAACAACAACGGAACTGTTTGCAATATCTGCGAAATATTTTGCTTCAGCAGAATCAGAGTCTGGTGTAATTATCATTATTGCATCCATTTTATCCTTAAGTAAATTGACCTTCTCTAAGAAGGTTTCATTGAAAAATACGTAAGGTTCATCATCTTTGCTCTTGATAACAAAAGACAGCGTGTCCTTGTACTGAGCTAAGTCGCTTTGTGAAATGAATTGAGAAAAAGATTGTGCTTTTGATTTATCGACGAGATTACTAAAATCACCGGTGGTATCTATGATTAAGGTTCTCTTACCAAGTGCGGAGAAAAATTTTGAAAGCTCGTAGCTGATGATATTTTTCTCAGTTATTCTTCCTACCGATGTGATATGGATCATTTTGGTAGTTTTATTTGATTCTTCATGTGAAAAGTTATTGCCAAAGAGTTTTACGTACAATTCTTTCGTTGCTTCAGTGTTCTTTGCACTGTCAATTGGTAGTTTGAATTCGGTTGGTATAACCCCAGTGATGGAGGTAAGCTGGTATTTATCGAGAATTCTTTGGTCTGTTGCCTCTCGTAAAAAGGCAACAAGAACACCAAGAAAGATACCAAGAACCCCGCCAACTGCAAGTGTGAGTTTTTTATTTGGCTTGGTGGGTTTTTCTGGAATGTATGGTTCGTCAACGACAACGGGTACGTTGAAATTCATTCCAGCAGTTGAAAGGCGGAGTTCTTCCTCCTTGGCTTTAAGAGCTGTATATGTCTGTTGTTTGACAGTGAAATCTCTTTGCAAGGCAACATATTCACGTTGGATTTCTGGGTACTTTAAAAGTTGGTTGTCAAGGGCATTTTTTGTTTTTTGAAGTCCTTGGAGTGCAGCTTTTAGACTTTCTTTTTCTGTGATCGCCTTTGCAAGCGAAGCGTAAAGTTCACTCAGTACCGGGTCTTGTGCTTCAACTTTTGCTGATGTTATTCTGTTTAGCTCGTCATTTATCATCTTCTTAATAACTTCTATTTGTTTTTCAACATCTTTCACAGGTTCTGCTTCTTCTGTGTATTTCAAAAGTAAAGAACTGCGTTGAACTTCGAGTTGTGATAGTTCTTTTTTTAATTGTTCAAGTTGAGGACTTGTTGGTGTGTATGACTGTGCTTTTGCCAGTCCTTTTACTTCTGAAATTCTTTTGTTTAGCTCTGCTATTCGAGCCTCTGCCGATTGAATTGCAAGTTGCGTATTAACAATCTGGTTCGTTATGTTATTATAGCTTTGGATTAACTGCTCTATTTCTTTTGTTGGCATAAGTGATTTTGTCTTTTGGAATTCCTGAAGCTTGGCTTCTACTTCGGCAAGTTCTTTCTCGACCATAGGTAATTGCTGTTTAACAAAATCGTACAGGTACGAATTTTCATCCTTGTTGAGTTCTTTTGCAACTTCGGTGTAGTTTTTGATTACCGATTGTGCGATTTTGTAAGCAAGTTCTTTGTCGTCAAGGGCGACTGTCAGACTGATAAGCGATGTATTCTTCTTAGATGTTGCAGTTACTATGTCTTTAGCGAGCGTATTAATAACCTGGTTTTCTGTTAACTCAACTTTTTCAGGATTCTTTGTCTTTTTTTTGAAGTAATCCAGTAAGTTTAGCTCTTTTACAACATTCCCAAGTACTTTTCTACTCTTGATTATCTCTATCTGTTCATCAACAATTGGAGAGGTTGTAGAACCTCCCAGTACGAGTGCTGCCGCACCAGAAAGGCTCATTCCCGAAGATTTTGGAAGCTTTATCGTCGCAGTTATTTCGTATATAGGTGTTGCAATGAAAAATAAGTAGACAAGAGTTAGTGCAACAGTGATGACAAATGTTGCAATTAAAAGCCATTTGCGCCTTTTGAGTATTTGGATTATGTCGCTCAGTGTTATTTCATCACTAATGACACTTTGTTGCAACTCTCTTGCTTCCATATTAAGTTTCCTCCTTTGTCCGTTTATAAATCACTTGGTTTTTCATCACTTGCTACCGCCGAGCAAATTAGTTGTGTACGTGTAAAATCCCAATAAGCTCGTAATAACAGGCAACCAATCGAGAGCACTTCTCCAAGGATCAGACGGTACAAATATGATATCCCCATTCTCAACAACAGGGTTAAACTTGATTACTCCTCCAGAAACTGTGGCGGAGAGGTCTACTTGTATTGGTTTACCTTCAACTCCACCTTTGTAAAGCCACACGCTCGATGGTGCCGCTTTTTGAGTAAATGAACCTGATAGGAGTATTGCTTGTAGTACGGTCATTCCTTCAGTCAGCTTAATTATACCAGGCTGATTAACTTCGCCAAACACGAAGGCGTAGTTCTGCAAAACGTCGAGCACTCTAACAATATCTCCTGGATAAACATTGTATCCTCTTGCTTGAGCAAGGTCTTTGAGTTCAAGTGTTTGTTTTTCTGTTCCGCGTGTGAGTTCGATTTTTCTGTAATTTTTGTCGATTCCTACTTTTGTGAGTATTTCGTAAAGGGTTGTTGGTTTGTCTGTGTATATCATATCTGGTCTTCCATCTTGGCGAATGATGTAGACATAGTTTTCTTTGTCTACATCGAAGAGAATGATACTATTGCTTGTAAGTTTGAAGTTTTTATATTCGTCCCATTTGATGCTTTCGACATTATCACCACTGACGATTGTCAGTTTTCTGCTAACACCTTCTTTAATTCCGCCCAGCTTGCCGATAAGTGTTCTAAGGTCGAATTCTTCACCTTGTGTGAATTTGAATAATCCGTTTGGAACGCCTTTACCAAAGACATAGACTTGATTCGGGTCTTTTTGGGTTACGTAGACGAAATCACCATCTTTGAGTTCCGCGTTTTCTATGCCTTTGAAGATATTTTCCGCATCGAACTGTCCTATTAATTTTCCTTCACGTATTACGAGTACTTTGTCAGATGCGTAGTAATTTTCCGGTCCAACTATGAGTCCACCGAGTTTGGCAAAGAGTGTTTTTAAATCAGGTGTTTCGTAGTAATCAAATTGCACTCTGCCAGTGTTTCTGATGTATCCCATTGCCGTTACAAAGACTGGCTTTTTGAGTTGAACCTTGAGTATTGCACCTTTTGGTATTGAGATATCGGTTGTGAAGTTCACATTTGTCCCATCAAGGGTTATGCTTTCGATTCTTCTAAAATCACTCAAGCCAACTTTAGCAAGGATTCTTTGGATTGTTATTGGTTCGTTGACTGCAAACGAGACGTATGAAGAGACATCGCCAATAAGGTAGACGGCGTTGACATCTGCTTGTTTGAAGACGACAGTGTCGTTTCTTTCGATTACTGAGTCTTTGAGTCCGTAGAGTAAGTCGTTTGGTGAATAGACAGTTTCTTTGCCATTGCGTACAAGTGTAACCTGTTCGATGTTTTCAGGTGTGTTAACAAGCTTTTTGAAGATGTAGCTAAGAGTTTTTGGCTCATAGTAAGACAATTGAACAACACCGGGCATGCCAGAACCTGTTACGTAAACTAGGAACGGTTCGTATGAAATAAGAACGGTATCACCGAGTGAAAGTGGAACATCTTTATTAGAGTAAACGACGTCTTTGAGTGCAACAGTCATGGCGTTATTAATTATTGCTTGACCTTCATTTTCTACATCTGGCGATGTGAGTCCAATTTTGTTAATAAGGGTTTTTAGTGTCTTTGGTTCCTGTGGTTCAAATGCGATTTTTCCTTTTGCATTTGCATATCCTTGGACATAAACGTAAAATTCCGGGTATTTCTTTATCTCTATGCTATCTCCATTGCTCAACGTATAGGTTTCAAGTTTGCTTAATTCTATCGCCTTATCGTTTATCTTTATACTCTCTATCCATTTGAGCTGGTCTGTTTTTAAACCACCTATCTTTGTAAGTAATGTCTTCAATGTCTTTGGCTCTTGTGGTTCGAAGTAGATTATTCCAGTTTCAAAGTCTCCACTGAGGTAGATTTTAAATTCCGCATACCTTCTTATCTCTACTTTATCCCCATTGTTCAACGTATAGCTTGCAGCTTTCGATATGTCAGCTGCTTGTCCATTTATCGTTACACTCTCTATCCATTTTTGTTCATCTACTGGTATTCCGCCAATCTTCGTTATCAATCCTTCGAGTGTCTTTGGCTCATCTGGTTCGAATAGTACTGTTCCTGGCTTGTAATCACCTGTGACATACACTTTGAATTCGGGGTATTTCTTTACCTCTACACTATCTCCATTGCTCAATGTATAGCTTTCAAATTTGCTCAATTCCACTGCTTTATCGTTTATCTTTATACTCTCTATCCACTTGAGCTGGTCTGTTTTCAAACCACCTATCTTTGTAAGTAATGTTTTAAGTGTCTTTGGTTCAGTTGGTTCAAAGACAATTACACCTGTAGAGAAATCTCCTGTTAGGTATACTTTAAACTCTGGGTACTTTACAACGTTCACGATAGAACCCGTTTGCAACAGGAGATTTTCTGATGATTTTATGATATCTGGTTTGTATTCTCGTGTTTTCCCATCAGGGGTTGTTATTGTGATTTTTTCTATCCATTTTTCGTTATCTGGAGAGATGCCACCAGATTTGGCAAGTGCGTATGCAAGGGTTAGAGGTTCTGTTGAAAGGAAAGTTTTTGGACCAGGAGAAGGCACAAAGCCAACAACGTAAATGAATCGTTCTTCACGCTTTGGGATGTATAGTGATGAACCAGACAAAATTGGGTAATCGATTTTTCCACTAATAACATCCTCGAGGTTTACAACTATTGTCTTTCCTGAAATCGTAAGGTATGAACTTTCGAGGACCGCTTTTTCTTTATCAAGTGTTCCGAGGCGTAAAATTAATGTTTTTAAAGTCATGCCAGGCTCGTATCTGCCAATGTAAGTGTAAGCACCGCTGACTTGGATTGTTTGGCTATATTTCAAAGGCGGGAAGTAAATTACGTCACCTTCTTGGAGCTTCGGGTCGTCTGTGATGGTCCCATCGTAAAAATACGAAAGCATATTCAGCGTTTGCGTTTTTCCTGCTCGTCTCAGTTGAATTGTTTCAAAGTCTATCTCAGACGACGGGGATAGCCCCAAGAGTGAGAACAGCTGGGTTAGAGTGACTTCTTTGTAGTTTGAAATATCAAATGTGCGGTTGATAGCTCCTTGGAGGTATACGTACATAGGTCCGTAGTCGACAACGTAAACGGTAACAACGGGGTCTTTTATAAACCTGCGCACTGTCTGTTCGATTATCGATTTGATTTGGTCTGTAGTGAGTCCCACAACTTTCACATTCCCGGCATATGGATAAGGAATCGTTCCATCAAAAGCCACTTTAACTGTCCTACTGAATTCGGGTTGACCAAAAACTTCGATAGCAATAGTATCCCCTACCCGGACGGTGTAGGCAAAAATAGTAGTTAGTGTGAGCAGTAAGATAACATCGATGATGAGTTTTTTCATGTGTTAGACACACCCCTTCTGTATGTTTTTATTTTTATATATTTTTAGATTTTTGCCTAATCAAACACCCTCAACGCTTCCGATGGAGGAATCTTCTGCGATATGCTCGCAGGGAGTGAGACAAATATTATTGTAAGACCAAAAACGCCAGCTAATGTTACAAATACTTTCCAAAACGGTATCACTACCTTGAACGAACTGAGCAAAGGTTGGACAAAGGCAACGAAGTCTTTGACAACGAATATGCTTGCGAGTATTGCAACGATTGTTGCAATGAGTACTATAGCCACTGCTTCGTAGATGAACATTCGATAAACTACTTTGCTATCCGCTCCTATGGCTCTTAGCATACCGATTTCTTTTTTACGTGCATAAACGTTTCTAAAGGTAATTATTGCCAAGCCGGCAAAACCAGCGATAAAGCCGAGTTGGAAAAGCTGCAAAGATAAGTCAACAAGGTTGTTGATAGATGCGTATAGTTTTTCGATTTCTCCGGTTATATAAAACGCACCATCTAGCTTTCTTGCGACGAATTCTTGGGCTTCAAGTGCTTTTTGTGGGTCTTTGATAACGCCTGCGTAACCGCTGATAGCACCGAAGAATTTTTTGTTTCTCCAGATGAGAACGCCGTCCATGGGCAGCAAGGTTTCCTGGGGGTCGTAGACACCTTTTACGTAAAGCGTTTCAACAATTTTTGGTGAGATACCAGGCAAAACACCTTTTAAAACCATTGTGACTTCTACACCAGGAGTTTTTACAACTTTGTTTGACAGGTACAATGTTTTATCTGGTACTTTTGACCAGTTTTCTTTTCGGATATCGTTCATTAACTTTTCACTCGGGAGCTTTAGGTGTTGGAATATTCTTTCGTCCGAAACGATTATTGTGTACTTCTTTTTGTCATCTGGGAACGATGCTTGGACGAGTTGGATAGGAACAAGTGCTTGGAATTTTGAGACGAATTTTTCATCGTTGAGGTATTTGTAGGAACCGAAGAATGTTTTAATGGGGTTTTCAACGATGATGAAGTTGTAACCAAACGCACCTTCTTCCTTCTTTTCTTTTATGTATTCAGAAATGCTCGTTGGAACTACTGCACTCACAAGAATCAAAATAAGTGTGACGGCGTATATTACAAACATCGCAAAGTTGCGCATTTTGTGTTTGTCGATGTAAGATAACGCCAAAACAACGGACACATTTTTGAAGCGTTCGAAAAATGCTTTGGCATATGGGATGAAAGCAAAGATAGAGTATATACTTCCAACAAGCACAAAACCTGAGCGGATAAGTAAATCTTTCGCTCCACCAGAGCCTACAAGAGGGTAGACCGAAGCAAGGATGGAAAGTCCGTATGTAAATGTGACTAAGGAATTGCGGTAGAATAGAGGAACGATGGAAAGTAATCCCAAAAGCGCGTAGACGTACGATGTGCGCAAAAGAAAGAGAAAAAGAAGAATTCCTGCAATTGCAACGAAAACTTTCTTTACTTTTCCTTTCTTTTTCCTTTTTTCAACAGGTCTATCACCATACAGTTCGGATGGGGAAATTTGGGAAAATTCCACGCTACGATAGGTAAGGATAATGATAGGAACAATCATGGCAATAAGGATACCAAGGACGATGGTTGAGAGAGATATGCTGAAAGGTATTCTATCCTGGACAAATGCAAAGAGCTGGTCTTCTCTTCTGAATGAGTTGATTTTATCAAGTAGGTAGATGCCGAAAAATATCCCAGCAACTGCACCAACGATTTCTGAAGATATCAGGTAAAGCAGTCCTTCAACAAATAGGACTGAGAACATACGAAGACTTGTGTAACCCAACGCCCTTAATACACCAAGTGAACGTTTGCGCTCCTCAACGATAATGCCAAAGAACGAGGAGACGAAAAGAAAGCTTGAAATAACTGTGAACCCGGAAAATCCAATGAAGAGATAGCCGATAATTTTATTCAACGGGGAAGTTGATAATCTGTATTTGCCAGCGGTGATTCGTATTGAGCCTTCTTTCTCTTCCAATTCTTTAGCAAATGTTTCGTGTTGTTCGACGGGCAAATTCGTGGAGACAAAATAGACGTTCGGGTCTTTCAATGGATAAACGCCGTATTCTTCAAAATAACTTTCTGGCAAAAAGATAGTCCCGTTTGCCGAGGCTGTTTCGCCACGAAAATTGAGTATACCTTTACCAAAGGCTCCGATTTTGATGTTGAAAGAGGTTTTCGCCGTGATTATCTCTATCTCATCACCGATGTTAATTCCAAATGCTTTTGCTGTATCTTCACTGATGGTGAACGGTTGAACATTCTGCCCAAGAAATTTTTCAAAGTTCTTGTTAATCGCTATTGCAAATAGGTCAACGTATTTTCCTTTTATTTTAGCAGTTACTTGGGCAAGTTTGACAGGGACGTATTTTTTTACTTGAGGGTATTGCTTGAGCAATGACTCGACAGATTCCGCATTAACAGCCTTTGGCAAGAATATCGTGTCCGCCTTATCTTTGACTATTAAATCAACTTCTCCGAAGTTTTTTGTAAGTTTTTCATGCAAATAAGCGGAAACAGAATCATTAAGAGAAAGGCCACCAACAAGGAGCATGGTGGCCACCATCGTGCCAAGGATTGCAAGTAAGCCTACTTTCCAGTGTTTGATGAAGTTTCTGAAGGAGATTTTTATTATCGTGTCGTAAATTTGTCTTATCATGGTCTCATTCCTTAATATTTTTAGTCTTCTTCGGCAAGTTTCTGGAGTAACCTTAAGTATCTGCTACGTGAAGGATGTCTGAGTTTTCTTAGTGCTTTGACTTCTATCTGCCTAATTCTTTCACGAGTGACACCGAAGTACTGACCGACTTCTTCAAGTGTTTTGGGCTTCCCATCGAGTATACCATACCTCATCTTTAAAACCATCTTTTCTCTGTCGTTGAGTGTTTCCAATAATTTATCGATTTCTTCTTTCATGAGCGTTCTTATTGCTTCTTTCTTAGGTGAACCAACGGATTCATCGGCAACGAAATCGGCCATAGAAGAGTCTTCTTCTTCGCCTACAGGTGTTTCCAAAGAGAGTGTTTCAGGAGTTGATTGCAAGATTTCCTCTATTTTTTCAACCGGTTTTCCGACCTGTTCGGCGATGTATTCCAGAGGTGGTTCTTCTCCATGTTCTTGCATGTATTCTCTTTTTATTTTTTGTATTTTGTTTATTGTTTCGACCATGTGGACAGGTACCCTGATTGTTCTTGCTTGGTCAGCTATCGCCCTTGTTATCGCCTGTCTAATCCACCAGGTTGCGTATGTGGAGAATTTGTAACCTTTTGACCAGTCGAATTTTTCAACCGCTTTTATCAATCCCAAGCTACCTTCTTGGATAAGGTCGAGGAAAGAAAGTCCCTTACCGAGGTATCTTTTTGCCATACTGACAACGAGTCTAAGGTTTGAGATGATGAGTTCTTCTTTTGCTTTTTTGTCGCCCATCTGGGCTCTCTGAGCAAGCCTACGTTCTTCAGATGGTGTAAGCAATCTGATTTTTCCAATATCGCGCAGGTACATTTTTATTAAATCTTTGGGCTCTGTGCTGTCGAATACCTCAGGACCTTCGCTTAGGTAACTTTTCAATTCTTCTTCCATGTTGGCAAAATCAGTTGTATCTCTAATTTCTATTTTGTTCTTTTCAAGTGTTTCGTAAACAAGATCCAAATTACCATCGACTTCCTCACTTTCCCCTGGTGGGAATGTGCGGTCAATGTCGTCGTATGTGATGTATCCTTTCCTTTTACCGAGTTCGATGAGCTTCTCGAGCTTTTTCTGTAGTTCGGTGTTCTCTTTTACCGCTGTTTTTGACATACAAAAACACCTCCTCACTATTTTGAGGAACTTTATTTTCATTTTTGATTTTTTATTTTCATCTTCTGCCGGACCAGTTCTGTCCTAGCTTTCAAAAGTATGCGCTTTTCTTCATCGGATGTAACTTTTAAAACAAGGGAGTCGATTTCCGCAATGCGTTTGTCAATACGCCTAAGCTCGAGGTCTTTCTTAATGTATTCCACTATTTTATCATCGACTTCGAAATCAATTTTGTCAAACACCTCTTTAACATACTCGCCCATATGTTTAGACAACGAATCTAACGAAACGTTCAAATCTTTTGCGATTAAAAAGAATTCTCTTGCCTTTCCCTCGAGCAAATCTGGGGTGAATTCAATTTGTTTGAATAATTCTGGGTAGTTGAAATACATGTAAACAAGGTAATCTTCCGTTGTTGGGACTTTTTTGACAGGTGTTTTGGGAAGTTGGATGTTTTGGTGCTGATAGCTTCTGTATTGCTGATTGTGTTGATTATTCTGAGCACCTTGTTTTTGTGCTTGTTCAGATGCAAGTAAGCTTTTTAATTCTTCCTTCATCACACCCGCTGTTACGCTCGCATACTCGTAAAATCTCTCCAAGCTTTTGGGGTTAGATGAGAACAAACGTTCCCAGTTTCTGAGAATTTTTATGAACGTATTGAACCCACTTGGGTTGGATAAATCGTATTGTTTTGCCAAGCTTTCAACAACGAATTGTTCAGCACCGATGCTGTTGTCAAGGACTTTGACAAGACCTTCCACTCCAAGTTTTGAGTATGTTTCATCGGCATCTTTTGCTTGTTCAAATTTTGCAATAACAACGTTGAATCCTTCAGGTATGAGCATCTCTAAGCTTCTCAACGCTGCTTTAATCCCAGCGCTATCTGAATCGAAAGCAAGAACAATGTTTGGTGTAAGTTTTTTGAGTTTATAAATATGCGATTTTGTCAGCGCTGTTCCGAGTGTTGCAACCGCGTTCTTTATACCAGCTCTGTGAAATGCCAAAGCATCAAAGTATCCTTCGCAGATAATTGCGTAATCTACTTGCTTTATGTATTCTTTCGCAAAGCTGAACAGATAAAGTGTGGAAGATTTTTTGAAAAGTAACGTGTCTTGCGAATTGAGGTATTTTGGAACGCCTTCGCCTATGAGTCTACCACCGAATGCAATGACCCTACCAAAATCATCGGCGATAGGTATGATGAGTCTACCAGCAAATGGGTCTGTGTTTGAAAAGCCGAATTTTTCTAGCTCTTCTTTACTTAGTCCTAATCTTTGCGCAACTTGCTGTGGGAGTTTCGAATCGGCAGGTGAAAAGCCGAATTCATACAAAGAAATTTCCCGTGCATCGTAGCCACGTTTTTTTAGATATTCAATCACATTTTGATTTTGACTTAGTCTGGATTTGTAAAGCTGATGGAGTTCTTTGTAAAATGCGTAGTATTTCGTCCTGACTTCGTCTTCTTCTGTATACGAAACAGTTATACCTACACGTTCACCAAGCTTTCGAACCGCTTCCACGTACGAGATGTTTTCAATCTCTTGGACAAATTTGATAACATCGCCGGAGGCTCCGCAACCGAAACAATGGAATATCTTTTTTTGTGGGCTTACGTAAAACGAAGGGGTGGTCTCAAGATGAAATGGACAAAGCCCTCGGTAATTTGAACCCACTTTTTGGAGGTTCACGTATTCCGAGATAACCTCAACAATGTCGTTCTTCTCCCGAATCCTTTCGATTATATCTCTTGGTATCATACCCTTCACCGCCCCTTTCTCGAAGCGGGGGAAAGACAAAGATGAGTGACAGAAAATGGAAAAATCATGAAAATAAAGGTAGCAGATGGAACACGCCATCCGCCACCTGATTTGTAGTCTCGTAGGTCGTTAATTGCAAAGTGTAAGTGGAATTTGAGACTTCCAAATTAACGTTTGGAGAATTGTGGAGCCCTTCTTGCTTTCTTGAGACCGTATTTCTTCCTTTCGACCATTCTTGGGTCTCTTGTGAGGAATCCTTTGTCTCTGAGTGTCTTTCTGAGGTCTGGATTGAATGCAACGAGTGCTCTTGCCAAACCAAGCCTGACTGCTCCGGCTTGTCCGTTCTTACCGCCACCTTCGACCCTGATTTGTATGTCGAATGTACCTTCAAGACCTGTTACCTTGAGTGGTTCAATTGCGTGCATTGTCCAGACTTTATTTTCAAAGTATTCATTGAAATCGTTGTAGACTTTGTCGTTTATCTCTATTTTCCCTGTCCCTGGTCTGAGGTAAACTCTGGCAGTTGAAGTTTTCCTCCTACCTGTGCCCATGTAGATTTCAGCCATTTATTTCCCTCCCTATCAGAGAAGTTCTACCTTCTCAGGTTTTTGCGCTTCATGTGGGTGTGTTTCACCAGTGTAGACCTTCAATCTCTTGAATTGGTGTCTGCCGAGTGTTGTCTTTGGAAGCATTCTTTTGACCGCAAGTTCGATGAGTCTTTCAGGGTGTTTTTGGAGAATTTGTTCTGCGGTTTGTGATTTAAGTCCACCAGGGTATCCTGAGTGGTGGTAATAGACTTTCTGCTTGATTTTCTTACCTGTGAGTTTTACTTTTTCTGCGTTTATTACAACAACAAAATTGCCGTTGTCATAGTGTGGAGACCATGTCGGTTCGTTCTTGCCTTGGAGCAAGAGCGCTATTCTTGTCGCAAGCCTTCCAAGTGGCTTGCCTGCTGCATCGACAAGATACCATTTTCTTTCTACTTTTTTCGGGAATGTGGTTTTCTGTATTGGTAATGGCCTTGCCATTTTGCTTTCCTCCCTTCACTTTTCACTTTCTTCGTTTCGACTGTCATTATTCAAATATTTTCTCAATTCGCTCTCTAATTAAGGCAGTTACAACCGCATCTATTGAGAATTTTATCGCGTTAAAACCTGCTATGTACGGTAAATATTTCAATGTCTCTTGAAGTGGGATTTTCCAGTAGAACGGAACAACTACCATATTGAGAACGGTCATTACACCTGAAACTACGAGCACACCAACTACGTAACCAATTATCTCGAATACCCTATTTTCTCTAATTCGGTAGATGTAGATAACCGGTAACAGGAACGAAACACCTGCTGCAAAGTTCATCATGATGCCTACGATATCTCCGGATTTCAGTAAGTAAAAGAGTATATCTTTGATTAATAACACCAAAATTCCGTCGATGGGTCCAAAAATAAATCCTGCAAGTAATGGAAGTATATCGCTTGGGTCGAATTTTAAGAAATTCACAGATGGGAATATGGGAAATTCTAAGAACATGAGTCCGGTTGCTAGTGCAGACATTATTCCAATTGTTGCAATTCTTACCGCAGAGCTGTTCTTCATACTGTGTCCCCCTCGATGGGAAGAAGTTGGGGTTCTTATTGTTCTTCGACAACCGTTACGTATCTTCTGTTGTTCTTTTCGACAATCTTCACAATACCGTCTTTGAGTGCGAAGAGTGTGAAGTCTCTACCCATTCCAACGTTCTGACCGGGCCAGAATTTTGTGCCTCTCTGTCTGAGTATGATGTTCCCCGCTATGACTCTTTCACCATCGTATTTCTTGAAACCCAAGTATTTTGGATTGCTGTCTCTTCCGTTTCTGCCTGCGCCACTGGCTTTTGCAAAGAGTTGTATATTAATGCGCATCATCGTTCACCTCCACTCTGACGTATCTTGGATACTGACTTGCGATATCTTCCAGTGTTTTTCTAAGTTCTTCTACGAATCTTTGCGAGATATTGTCTTTCGGAATCTTTTCAACTTTCAGGTATCCTTCTTCAATTTCTAACTGTGCTCCGTCTTCACTCAACGCCCTCGCCGTATGCTGAGAAACCGTACTTACCGCCGCGCAGACTATGTCTTTTCCCTTCTTTGCATACAACGCATGTCCTGAGATTTCAAATGCTTCATAGAAGCCTTTTGATACCTTAAACTTGCACACAATCATCTTATGATTATTTCACTTCTATCTTTTCAATCTTGATAGTGGTGTACCACTGTCTGTGCCCTTTGATTGTCTTGTGGCCCTTTCTTGGGATGAACTGCCCAACGAGCACTTTTCTTGCCCTTGCGTGTTCGACAACAGTTCCTGTAACCTTGACGTTTGTAAGGTATGGTTGTCCAACAAGGACTTTACCATCGTCTGTTTTGACCATGACAACTTTGTCAAGCTCGATGGTTTCACCTGGAGCCACGTTGAGCTTTTCCGTGTGTAGTAGTTGTCCAGCCTCGACTTTGTACTGTTTTCCACCACTTTCTACTATCGCGTACACAAAGTTCACCTCCCTGAGTGTTTTACAGGTACTAAAACAACGTAGGTTGGAGACGTGCGGGGAATCCCCAACCGTTTGAGACGCGTTTTAAGTACCCGTTTTTTGCATATGAAACTTGCATACGTGTATTATTTTACCATTGAGGAAAGTTTTTCAAGAAAAATTTTCGTTAATATATGCTTACAGAGATGTTGCTAACCAATCAGGCGGGATAATTAAAGTTTCTTAATTGACGGACGATAATTTGTATGGTAAAATTCATTCAGTGAATGAATATTTTAAAATTCTTGAGCAAGTGTGCGATAATAAAGCTGGCTGGAGGGATGAAGATGAGCTTGTATGAAAAGATTCTAAGCAAGGAAGCGGTTGTTGGTGTAATTGGAATGGGCTATGTGGGACTGCCTTTGGCGGTTGAGAAAGCAAGGGCGGGCTACAAAGTTGTTGGGTTTGATATACAGCAAAAGCGCGTTGATATGATTAACAGAGGGGAAAATTATATCGGTGATGTTGATGACAACGAGTTAAGAGAACTTGTCCAAGCAAAGAAGCTAAGAGCGACTACTGATTTTGATGAATTGGGAAATTGTGATGTGATAAGTATATGCGTGCCTACACCACTTGATAAGTTCAAGCAACCAGATTTGAGTTATATAATCAACAGTGCGAATGAAATAAAGAAAAGACTGAGAAAAGGGCAGCTCGTTGTTCTTGAGAGCACAACGTATCCGGGCACAACGGAGGAGGTTGTCCTACCAATTTTGCAAGAAACAGGACTAAAGGTTGGAAAGGATTTTTATCTTGCTTTCAGTCCAGAACGCGTTGACCCAGGTAACCCGAGGTACAAGACGAGGAATACGCCCAAAGTTGTCGGTGGAGTTACCCCAGAATGCACAAAGCATGCTGTTGCATTGTATGAAAACGTGCTCGAAGCTGGTGTTTTCCCCGTTTCTTCACCAAGGGCAGCAGAGATGACGAAGATACTGGAAAACACATTCAGACTTGTGAATATCGCACTTGTTCAAGAAATGACAAAGGTTGCCGAAAAGATGAAAATCAATATCTGGGAGGTTATCGATGCAGCGGCAACGAAACCGTTCGGTTACATGCCGTTCTATCCTGGACCTGGTATTGGCGGGCATTGTATACCCATTGACCCGTTTTATCTTGTATACAAGGCGAAGGAATACGACCTGCATATGATGCTTGTGGAAGTGGCAGGAGAAATTTCCGATAGTATGCCGTATTACGTTGTTGATAGGCTTACCGATATACTTAACGAAAGAAAGCAGTGTTTGAACGGAAGGAATATTCTGCTTCTTGGAGTTACATACAAGGGGAATATAGACGATTTGAGAGAAAGTCCCGCGTTGAAGGTGATTGAAATACTCGAAAAGAAAAAGGCAAACGTGTTCTACTATGACCCATTCGTCCCTGAATTCACTCACAATGGAAAACACTACAAGAGAATTGAATTAACAGAAGAGAATTTAAAGAAGATGGACGGGGCTATTGTAACATCCGGACATACGATTGGTATTGATTATGAGTTTGTTGCAAAGAACGTGCCATTTGTGTTTGATACAAAGAACGTAACCAAAGGAAAGTATGAAAACGTGATATTGCTTTGATATAACTAATTTGAATCCAATTTTAGGCAGCACACCCTCAATTTCGAGGGTGTGTTGTTTTTTGGTTTGTGGTATAATTTAGTAGCCGAAGAGTAGCATGAACAGTTTTACGGAAGGGGGATATAAATGGTCTATCTGAGAGTTTTTTCTTCGAAAATAACTAAAGTTTTGTTCGTTATGTTTGTTTTGTTAGTGGTCTTGAGTTCGTGCGTAAATCCTTCAAACTCTAAGAAACCAGAACTTCTATCACCCAGAAACAACGAGGCTAATTTGAATTTCAACAACGTGAAGCTAATCTTTAATACCCCAACAAATGGTGAATATGAAGTGATAGTCAGAGAAAACGGCACAGGAACTACGGTCTTTACCCAAGTTGTTAGCGGTGGGCAAGGTATCCAGGTAGATGTTCCCAAAGGTAGGTTAAAACCTAATACTACCTACCGCTGGTATGTTAGGCTCAAGGGAAACGATTCAGTTGCAAGTGAATATTGGAACTTTAAAACTAAAGAAAATTCTGCGCCGATTGTATTAAATCTAAAACCCGATAAGACCTCTGGTCATCCTTTTGGCGCTCTGGCGCTAACATGGAGCGCAAGTGATCCGGATAACGATGACCTGAAGTTCTATGTGAAGGTGTTTGAAGCTGGTAAAGATAAACCAGTTTTTGAAACAATTGTAGCCACAAACTCAGCCGTTGTGAAGGACCTGAAACAGTTAGCAAGTTACGAATGGTCAGTCCAGGCAGAAGATCCCTGGGGAGCTAAAAGCGAGCTAATTGTTGCAACATTTACAACAAAGCAAAACGAGGCACCGGACAGAATAGAACTACTTAATCCACGCGATGGAGAAAGAGATGTAAAGTTCAACAATTTAACACTCCGCTGGCAAGGATACGACAGAGATTACGAAGATTTAAAATATAGCGTCTCAATCAATGACAGTCAGAACCTACTCAGTAATTCAACACTTACAGAATTCACAGTTACAGGGCTAAAGCCAAGCACTACGTACAAACTAACAATAACTGCGATAGATAAGTACAGTGAAACAAAAACGCAGAGTTTCTATTTCACAACTAAAGCAAATACACCGCCTGATAAACCAACGCTAATTGCTCCAGAAAACGGAGCGAAGTTGAACTTTGCAAAGATTTCTAGTGTTAATTTCCAATGGAGCTCGGCAAGTGACCCTGATGAGGATGAAATTAGCTACGAGTTTGTTGTAGTTTCTGAAAACAAGGTTGTGCTGAGAAAGAATCCTGTGCTTGGTAACAGTATCAGTCTGAATGTCTCTGGTGTGTTTGAAATTGGAAAGACTTACACCTGGTATGTCTTAGCAAAAGACCCACATGGTGGAAGCACAAAGAGCGATGAATTTACGTTTACCACTTACAGGAACAATCCACCAACGGTTCCTACATCACCATATCCAGCGGATAAGGCTGATAATCTCCCTAATAGAATTCCGAGGTTTTCATGGGTATCAGAAGACCCAGACGGAGACCAGTTGAGGTATGATATCTATTTGGGTGAAAATCCTGATAATCTGCAACTTCTGGCAAGTGGACTAACGACCAATGTCTTTGAAACACCAAGGCTCTTTGAGTTTGGAAAGACGTACTATTGGAAGGTTGTGGTCTCGGATGGATACAACCCACCAGTGGAAGGTCCAATCTGGAGTTTCAAAATAACTGACAAAGACGAGCCACCGACAGCACCTGAGCTTTTGTTACCAACAAACAACTCAAAAAACGTCGCTTTCAACAACGTTACGTTGCGATGGAAAGCAAGTACGGATAAAGAAACTAAAGACCCAGCACAACTGGTGTATTATCTCTACATAGGTCAGCCTGACCAGATGACGCTCTATGCAACAATAACAGGCCAAACTGGTTCTGAAATTTCGCATGTTGTTGCAGGGCTTTCGCCAATCAAGACATACTACTGGAGAGTTGAGGTCAAAGATACGTTTGGTAATTATGCTTACAGTACCACTTGGAACTTTACAACGAAATCAAACGAAGCGCCCGACTTCCCATCAAATCCAAACCCGGCAGATGGAAGTGTAATTTCTTCGTCAAACACACCGACAACCATAACTCTTAGTTGGGTATGTTCTGATCCAGATGGAGATAACCTGACTTATGAGATTTACATCGCACGAACGAACGATTTTACCGGTGTGGAACCGATAAGAACTTCTCAAAAATCTATCCAAGTTACATTGAACGAACCAGGTCTGTATTACTGGCGTGTTGTTGCAAAAGACCCGCATGGTGGAGTAACGGAAGGAAAGGTTTGGAGATTTGAATTGAAGATTCAATAAACAATATATTTTTGAGCCAAATTAACAATATGCCGTGGCAAACGCCACGGCTTTTTGAAATAAGGGGAGGAATGGTTTGAAGGTAGCAATTATAGGCGGTGGACCTGCAGGGATATCGTGCGCAGTCTTGTTGAAGAGATACGGTGTGGATGTTACAATTTATGAAAAGGATGAAATTGGTGGGTTGATAAGGAATGCATGGCGCGTTGAAAATTTCCCACCCGTTGGGTTTATCTCTGGGACAGGATTCGTAGATAAGTTAAAGTGGTATATTAAAGAGTATAGGATAGAGGTTGTTCAGGACGAAATTTTAACTGTTGATGATTTTGAAATTACAGGTAGAGTGCGAAGATATCAATGCGATATCGCTGTTGTTGCCACTGGCACTGTTCCAAAACGGCTGGTAGAATTAGAGGGACCAAGGACGTTCTATGAATACATCCATCTTCCACAAGATGTTCAAACCGTTGCGATCTACGGTGGTGGGGATGTAGCGTTAGATTACGCTATCCATGCAAAAGAAGACAGTAGAGAACCTACCGTTTTTGTAAGAAGTAACAAGCTTAAAGCTGTTAGTAGGTTGGTTGAGTATGCAAAAGAAAGAGGAATTCCCATTAGACTTGGAGAAGCTATTGCATTTGTTGAACAGAAAGGTGAGAAAGTTTACGTTTATACAAAAGCTGGGTCGTATATATTCGACGCTCTTTTAATTGCGATTGGTAGAATAGCGAATGAGCCTAAGATAAACGCGAACTCTATGAAAGTATTTAAAATTGGAGATGTTGCTCATCCCAATTTTCGGCAATCATCGATAGCAATAGGTGATGGAATTAAGTGCGCAATGGAGATTATGGAAATTGTTGAGCAGTTGAATAAATAAATAGAAAATAGAAAGGATTTGTGGAGGTGTGGCAAAGTTATGGAATTCACGGAAGTTAAGGGTTTGCTCGATGATTTGAAAATCGTTGCAAGCTATGGCAAGGAAGACATCGCCATGGTTTATCTTGCCGAGAGTAAAAATGGTGCATTGATAGAGTTCGTTGAATCAATCCAACCCCCGATTCCGAGAGAGAAGAAATGGGTTTTGATTGTGTCGACTATGGACGGTTGTCCTGTTGGCTGTATGATGTGCGATGCGGGAGGGTATTACAAAGGGAAGCTCACGGAAGAAGAAATATTAGCTCAGATTTTGTTTTTAACCAATAAAAGATACGGTGTGAGTGTCCCTGTTGAGAAGTTTAAAATCCAATTCGCACGTGTTGGAGAGCCGGCTTTAAACGATAATGTGCTTGGCGTGCTTGAAAAACTCCCACACATGCTCGATGCACCAGGATTGATGCCTTCAATAAGTACCGTTGCACCAGTTGGTAGGGAAGGATGGTTCGAAAGATTGCTTGAGATAAAGAACAAATACTATATAGGTAGATTCCAAATGCAATTTTCAATTCACAGTACGTCGAAAGAACAAAGAGATAGGATTATTCCTGTAAAGAAATGGGGTTTTGAAGAAATTGCAAAGTACGGAGAACGGTTTGTTCAAAAAGGTGATAGAAAAGTGACGCTGAATTTCGCGCTCGCGCAGGAAAATGAAGTAGATGCATCGGTAATTATGGAATACTTTGACCCTGAGAAATTCTTAATCAAAATTACTCCAGTCAATCCAACATACAGGGCTGTTGAGAATGGGTTAAATTCAGATGTTGATGAGCGAGGGCTTGTGCTTAAACACAGAAGGTTTGTCGAAGAACTTGAGAAGAACGGGTATGAGGTTATAATCAGTGTTGGGGAGCTGGAAGAGAACAAAATCGGAAGTAATTGCGGTCAGTACGTTCAAAGGCATTTGGCAGCACAAAGGAAATTGGAAAATTCATATGTTTTTGTTAGGAAAGATTAGTACATATAGGAGCGATGTGTATGAAAAGAATCCGAGTTGCGCTTATTGCACACGATAAGAAAAAATTAGATTTGGCAATGTTTGTTAAGGAGTGGATGCATGTATTTTCCAAATGCGATTTGTACGCAACAAGCACAACGGGGAAGGTTATAGAGGAAAAGATAGGGCTGAAGGTGAATAAGTTCCAGTCCGGACCATACGGGGGAGATTTGCAAATCGGTGCGTTGATAGTTAACAACGAAATCGATTTTGTGATTTTCTTACGAGACCCACTTACCGCTCAGCCACACGAACCTGATGTAAGCGCACTCTTGAGGGTGTGCGACGTGCACAACGTACCCTTAGCAACGAATCTTGCAACCGCAGAAGCACTTGTGCTTGAGATTGAAAAGAAAATCATTAAGGAGACCAACGAAAATGAAGGAGAGTAAAAAGTCAGTTACCGATAATATAAAACCTGGAAAAGTTCATTACAGAGATATGTGGTTAGTTTTGTTTTATTTTCTGCTTTTCATATTCTTTGCTTGGAAAGTGCCTTTTGTGATTGGTGCACTCGTATTGGGCTATTATTTCTCCGTTATTCTAAGCGTGCCTTATGACTATGTTTTGAAAAAAACAGGAAAACGCTTTCTTGCAATAGCATCTTACGTCTTTGTAATTGCAATATTCGTTTATGCAATTGCTTCTTTCTTCCCGTTAGTTATCAATCAAATAAATTCAGTTATACAAAGTGTCCAATCTGCAAGTCTTAATTTGGATTTACCCGCTTGGGTTTTGAAATATCTTGACGAATTCAAAAGTAATATCTCTTCTTTCCTCGCACAAGTGATAAAATACGTTGCCAATATCTTGCCGTCTCTCTTCACAATGGTTGTTTTGCTTATAGTCACGATGGCAGGTGTAGAGAGTATAAGGTTTTATTTTAAAGAGAAAGTTCATTTGTTGTTTATCGATGACCCAAAATACGGTGAACATTTTGTCGTTCACTTGTTTAGTAACGTGAAGCGCTATCTAAGAGGGCAGGTTTTGGTTTCGTTTATTAGTGCATCTCTTACAACCGTCGGGCTTTACATCATCGGTGTTCCTTCGGCGCTAACATTGGGTATTTTGTCTTTTATTGGCGGATTCTTCCCATTCGTAGGGTTGCTGCTTACCGCTGTTCCTATGTATCTTCTGGCGTTTACTTCTCAAGGGATAAAGGGTATGGTTTGGCTGACCGTGGTGCTTGTTGCCGTTAATCAAACGGAATCTTGGTTCTACGGTCCAAAGATTCAGAGCAGTAATTTGAAGATTCATTGGTTTGTGATACTACTTTCGATATTCATTTTGGGTAGCGTTCTTGGATTTGTAGGAGTTTTGCTCGCTTTACCAATTTTGATATTCGTACGTGATTACTGGAGTTTCTATGTGCTGAAGCTAAGAACTGAAAAATAGGTGGTGCACTGATGGAAGATATTTCGGGATATAAAATATGTGATGTTTACACAGACGGTAGTTTCAGAGATGGCATCGTGGGAAGTGGTGTTGTAATCAAGTGTAGCGAGGTGATAGAGGAATTCGCGTTTAGCATAAAATCTGAAGTACTCTCCGTTCACAGAAATGTTTCAGGAGAGATTTACGCCGTGATGTACGCTGTTTTTTACGCTTCAAAGAAAGGCATAAATAAAATACGAATTTTCCATGATTACTCGGGTCTTGCGAACTGGATTAGTGGTGAATGGAAAACAAAGACTGAGCTGACAAGGTTGTACAAAGCATTCCTGGAGCATTACATGAATTATGTTGATATTGAATTTATCCAGGTGCAAGCACACAAAGGTAACCAGTTGAACAATCTGGCAGATAAATTGGCTAAGAAAGCTCTTGAAGGTAAGTTCCATGCACCTTACTTTGAGGATTTTTTGGCTCAGCTTGAGATGTTTAAATGAAAACTGCCCCACGGCATTGGGGCAGTTTTGTATTTGGTGTTCACCTGTTATTTTACTCCTAACGCAACGGGTATATTTCTTGGGGTTCCGCTTGTTACGTATTTTCCTGCATAAACCATCGACGTCGAGCTACCTCCATCAAGCATCATCGCTGACTCGTAACCTTTGGATTTCAAGAACTGGGCTGCTTCGTCAAAATTCATACCAACCCCATTGTTGCCCTCTATTGTAATGAGATGAACTTTTCCGTCTTTTATCGCAATTATCGTCCTGTTCGCACGTGTCGTTGGTATGCCTCCACCGTATCTGAGTTTTTCTTCGGCTGCATCTGGAATGATGTTACCGTCTTGCAATAGCAATGGACCTGCGCCAACAGCGTTCTTGATCTGATATCCGTCATCCGTGTAAAGTTCAACTGTGACGGTTTGGCCAACCGTGAGGTTAGGTAAAAACTTGTTTTTTATATCGTTGCTAATCATTATGACCTCCGAATTTGATGGGACCGCTGAAACGTAGCCAATTGATGCAATTTTTCCATCCTTTACAACCACATACGTTCTAGTTCTGTCGTTGGGGATTTTGAGTGCAAACTCGGAAGTGTATAAGTTCACTTCTCCAAGAGATGTTGTATTGACACCTTTGACTAAGAGTAAAACATCTCCAATTCTTATCGTGATATCTACGTACGCTTTTTTAATAAACACTCTACCATCGGTTGTTTGTATGAACATGGGCCTCAATCCATACCTATGAGAAAGCACTTTTCCATTTGATATGACGATATCTATTGGTAACCCTGTTGCTGGATCAAAGTAGTTTGCATTGACACCGCTAGAAAATCCATGATAGGAAAGGATATTTGCCAATGTCGCCACTGAACCTATGCCTTTCGCTGGCAATAAGGGGGTGATATTGGTATGCCTCGGGTCAGCTATCATGTAATTAACTGTGAAAGTCCTTCCCGCAAATATTTCTGTACGCTTGGTGTATTCTATTTTTCTAATCACGGGTTCTATCCGTACGACTATCTTGTTCTCCGAATACGTAATGTTGTAGCCTGATACAGCTTTTTCAACCGTTATTATTGTAGTGTGATTTGTTCTTGAAACCGATACACCTGCAGGTGTTTTTAAATCACATTGAGCTGGTGAAAGTCTGAGCGAAAGCGTGTTGTTGGAAAGCGATGCACTGAGAAACTCTTTTTTGACAGGCACTGAGGTGACGATAGTGAGTACATCATCTGTATAATCAATGAATGTTATCGAAAACGGTTTGTCGTAGTATACATCGTTCATTTTTGATAGTTTAAAAAAGTTTGATATGAAATCCGCCTTTACATATACTACACCGTTGATAATAGTATAGGCTTTTGAGACATATTCTTGAAAATCGACAAGAAAGTCACCGTCTGAACCGATGATGAGCTTTCTGTTGTGTATGAGGTATACTCTCTCATTCTTAACAATGTTAAACCCCATGTCTCTGAGCTGTGACTCTGCGAAATAACCATTGCTTGGTTCGAAGACTTTGTTATTAATTAAAAAAACCTGGGCAGCCGTAAAGGTTGCCAAGGTCAAGAGAAACAAAGAAAGTGTTTTCAGTAGCGCCGAGTTTTTTGCGTTCACGAAAGAGAACACCCCTTGGTTTGGATTTTTTATTTCTTTTCACCTTTCGAGCGTAATTATACCATGTTTAAGTGCTTTAATCAAGAACAGCAAAAGGAGACAAAAAAGGGGCTTTGTTCCTCAGCCCCCTCGGGTTCTCTTGTTCTCTTGTTTGCTTTTTCAGTCTTTGAAAACTTTATTTCACAATTCCTAAGATTATCGGTTTGTGCTCAGGTTTCTTGTCACTGAATTTGTAGCTTTCCGAGAGCAATTTTAATGCAGATTCTACATCGCTTTTTTCAGAGATATACAGTTTTGCAATAGGTTCACCTTTTTTCGTGTAATCGCCGAGTTTTTTGAGTATTTCGATACCAACGCGGTAATCAATAGTGTCTTCTTTCGTCTTTCTTCCTGCACCAAGGTAGTTCGAAGCGATGCCTATTTTTTCGGTATCTATAGCTGTGATGTATCCGTCTTGCGTTGCAATGAAATCTACTGTTTTATCGGTCATGGGCAGAATCTCTGTTGGTCTGTCAACAACCTCTGGATTGCCACCTTGGTATTCAACAAGTTGTCTGAACTTTTCAAGTGCTTTTCCACTTTCTAAAGCTTCTTTAGCCATCGCAAGGCATTCTTCAAAGCTACCTTTCTCAGCAAGATGACACATCCAAGCGGCTAAATTTAGACACAGTTCTGTGAAATCTTCAGGACCTCTTCCTTTTAACGTTTCTATCGCTTCAAGCACTTCGAGCGAATTGCCAACCATCCTTCCAAGCGGCACGTCCATGTTTGTGAGGACAGCTACTGCTTTTTTTCCATGCGCCTTTGCTATTCCAACCATTGCTTCAGCAAGTTCAGTCGCCTGCTCTAATGTTTTCATGAAAGCACCGCTACCTACCTTGACATCGAGCACGTAACCGTCTGCTCCACCTGCGAGTTTCTTGCTCATGATACTCGAGGCGATGAGCGATACTTCATCAACAGTTGCCGTTGCATCACGGAGAGCGTATATCTTCTTGTCAGCCGGAACAAGGTTCGCTGTTTGCCCGACTATCGCGATACCAATTTTTCTCACGTTTTCGAAAAACTCTTCCTCTGATAGGGAGGTGCGAAAACCCGGTATCGATTCGAGTTTATCTATCGTTCCACCCGTGTGACCAAGAGCCCTACCAGACATCTTTGCAACAGGCACACCAAGTGAAGCAACGATAGGTCCAACAACAAGTGTCGTTTTATCTCCCACACCACCAGTCGAATGCTTGTCTATCTTTATCCCGGGGATAGAAGAGAGGTCTATCCTATCACCCGAGTTTGCCATAACTTCTGTTAAAATAGCGCGTTCTTCTGGGTCCATGTGGCGGAAGTAAATCGCCATGAGGAATGCAGCCATCTGATAATCCGGAATTTCACCCTTTACATAGCCATTAACCATGAACTCTATTTCTTCTTTCGAAAGTTTTCCTCCGTTTCTCTTTTTGAGGATGATATCGTAAGCTCTCATTTCCTACCGCCTCCAGATGTAAGTCAGTTATCTACTTTTTGTTTATCAGTTGTTTCAGACGGTTTCTCTTCTTCTTTGTATTTATCGAAAAACACCCTGAAAGTGGTGCCCTCACCAACTTTACTCTCAAACGTAATGATTGCATTGTGGCGTTCAGCAATCGTTTTTACAATTGAAAGTCCAAGCCCTGTTCCTCCAACTTTTCTGCTTCTTGCTTTGTCGACACGGTAGAACCTTTCAAACAATCTCTTTTGTGCATCTTCTGGGATACCAGGACCTGTATCTTTTACCTCAAAGACAATTTTTCCTTCTTTTTCATAACTCCTTGCGATAACTCTCCTTTCACCAGACTCTTTGGTAGATGTATATTTCACAGCGTTATCGACAAGGTTTAAAACCATTTGGACAAGTCTGTCAAAATCTCCCCAGACAACTTTTGGCTCATCGCACTCCATGTCAAGCTCCACTCCATAATCTTGAGCGAGTGGCTCAACAATGCTGTAGACCCTATCCATTACCTGACACATTTCAACAGGTGCAAAGTTGAATTTAGTATCGCCAGATTCGAGCTTTTCTAAATCAAGTAAGTCGTTGATTAATCTTGTCATTCGGGCAGATTCGCTCTCTATTACATTAAGGAACTTTCTGACGAGTTCTTTGTTCGAAAGGTCATCTTCAAGGAGCGCTTCGGCATACCCGTGGATAGAAGTTAGTGGTGTTCTGAGCTCGTGGGAAACATTTGAGATGAATTCTCTCCTTAATTTATCAAGTTGTTTCTCTTTCGTTGTGTCGTGCAAGACTATAATGTAACGTTCGCTTTCTTCATCGAATTTTATCGGCACAACCTTTGCATCGTAATAACGGGTTTCGGCATCAACAACCAAAGACACATCCGCACTCTGTATTTCTCCTGTCTCGAGTGCCCTCTCGAATAATTCAAGTAGATGATAGTTCTCGATGATATCGTAGACCCTTCTGCCCTCGATACCGGGGCGTGTGATATCTCGTGCGGCAATGTTGGCGAATGTTACAACACCATCGCCTCGCACTATTATTATTGGGTCAGTGATGTTATTTAGGATTGTAAATATATTGCGTCTTTCACGCTCAGTCTCGGTAATTCTCTTTTCCAATTCTTCTAATTTTTTCCTCAAGCGCTCATAAACGTATAGGGGAGGAGTGCCCGCCTCCTCTCCTATACTTAAAGCTATTTTATCAATGTATTTCGCGTATGTTCTTTCGTTCTTTCTTGCTAAGCTGTAAAGAATTGCAAAAGTAACGGCAAGGATGATACTAACAATCGTGGCAATTACCATCTACTTATTGTTCTTCCTTTCCAGGATCTCTAAATTTGTATCCTTTTCCACGCACAGTTACGACATACCTTGGATTTGAAGGATCTTCCTCAATTTTTGTTCTCAACCTTCTGATGTGTACGTCGACGGTTCTTGTATCGCCGAAGTAATCGTAACCCCAGAGTTTGTCAAGAAGTACATCTCTTGAAAAGACCTTTCCTTCGTTTTCGGCAAGGAATCTGAGTAAATCAAATTCAAGAGGTGTAAGGCTAACTTTCTTACCCTTTACCCTAACTTCGTATTTGTCGATATCGATTTCGAGGTCTTTTGCAACTATTTTCTTTGGTTTTTCTTCTTTTACAACATTTCCAAGTTGCATCCTTCTGAAGACTGCTCTAATTCTTGCAAGGAGCTCCCTTATGCTGAACGGTTTAACTATGTAGTCGTCTGCGCCGAGTTCCAACCCGAGCACTTTGTCGAATTCTTCTCCCTTTGCACTGAGGAATATTACAGGAGTTAGTTTGTGTTTTTCCGTTGCACGAATGTGTCTTACGAATTCAAAACCATCCATGTTTGGAAGCATGATGTCAACGATAAACATGTCCACGTCTTTGTCCTTGAGCTCTTGTAACGCTTTTTCAGCATCTTCCACTGGAATGACTTCGTATCCCTCTTTTTGTAAAGTGAAGCTAACCAATTCGAGAATCTCTGGCTGGTCGTCGATAACCATAATCGTCTTTTTTGCCATACTTTTCCCTCCTTAAAATGATATTGAATTTCTTTAAGATTATACCACAAACGTTTATCTTCTGTAAAGAGTTTTTTTATACCGTTGAGCTAAGTTTAAATGTTACATTGTTACAATGGTTAATAAATAAAAAAGCCCTGCGTTAAAGTGCAGGGCAAATTACAAAGTTTTAATGAGCAGGAAAAATTCAGCTTGAACTTGACAAACTTAGAAAGTATTTTTGTAATTAACTGAGAGGAAGTATTTACCGAAATCGATTGTTTTGTAAAACACAGTGAAGTTCTGCCATGTCAGTTTCAGTGAAAAGATGTTGTAATTTTTCTCCCCAGCCTTAGATGGTGTTGTTGCACCGGGTTCTGAAACGTTTCCCGGCCAAGAATCCCAGAACCATTTCCACCTTATCGTTCCGTTATCGTCTACCAAGCCTTTAGTCAAAAGGTTGTACATGACCTGGAAGTCTGCACCGAGTAGGTTACCTTCTAAACCAACTGAAAACATCTTTGCATCAGGTCCGTAGATAAAACCAAGTGGGTAGTCAAACATGTATCGACCACCAGGATTGTTCTCTAAATCAAAGTGCCGAACATTTATTCTCAAATACGGCAGATAATTTGTCACATACATCCATTCAGATGTTTCAGCGTATTCGAACCATAAAGAGAGGTCGTCGAAATCAAGCTTAATGCCCATGTCGTAAGCTGAAGCAGATGGTTTATAACTGGAGCTATATTCGGTTGGTGTTTTCGCGTCGTCAACAACAAATTCTCCATACAGGTTAAGAGATTTCCAAACAAATGAAAAATCAACACTACCGGTAACGTTTCTGTAACCTTCTCCGTACGTGTTATGGTAAATAAGTATGGGGTTCAAGTCTATTAAATCCAGGTGTTTACCACCGACGATGTTGAGTTCTCCAAATCCAACCCTCAAATTGACATCTCCATACGTGTTGTAAAAGTCTAACCTGTGTGCAATTATCCATTTTGATGGCTCGTAGAAGTATCTGCCTGATGTGTGTTGATCAGAGTAGTGTGTTTGAATGTGGTATTCGTTAGGGGAAAGTAGAGGGTAAGATGTTATTGCATGGAATGTGTAAGTCACACCTGGGAATCTTATCGCAAATGTTGCATTGTCTTGGTAAGTTGTTGGAGAGATGTGGACTGGAAATTTTGCATCTCCCCATTTCAATGGAAACCGCCCAACTGCGAAAAATAGTCGCTCATTAGCATAGTAGATGTATCCTATGGTTGGAAAATTTAAGTCTACGGAAAGTTTGCTCATATCAAGGGGATTAAGGAGATTGAACGGTAAATTATTACCATCTGAAATTGTCAGCAACGTGTTTCTGTATTCTTTTTTCAATGGTAGTTCAAGGTAAAATCCCATGTTCCCAGTTGTGTAGTCGAAGATAAGGTTCAAAAAAGGTGGTATTTCTTCGGGCAAGTAAAAGATGTTCTGGGCAGGGTTAGCCGGAACTCCCCACCAAGCAGCATCTTTGGTCACTATGGTATTCGACCAATTAGCTGTGTAGAGTGAGAAGTTTAGTTCCAAGCATGTTTGTGCAATTACTGACGGATTTCCAAGCCACAACTCAGGTACAGGGTACGCACCCGTTAAGTTGGGTTGGACTTCGTTTGGAATCAAGATATGGGAAAAAGCTGTCGGTAATAATAGGAAAGTTACAAGGACAATGGTTGTAATTTTTAATGTCTTAAATCCTTCTGAAAGCATCGAGGACCGCCTCCGCAACGGCTCTTTCAAAGCTACCTTCGATGACAGCTGTTCCGATTATGCTTTCTTCCATGTTATTGTATTGTTTTGTTATATGCACAAGCACATACTTTTTGCCAACAAAATAAACTTCAGCAATGTCATCGAAAGAAAGTGCGAAGTCATGGATTTCCGAAAGTGCATTCAGTACTGCGTTGCCAATAACCTTAGGAATATTTCTCGATGTCTTGGGACCTACGGATTCACCGTAGAATTCTTCTTCGCCGTGTTCTATTGCGACCGTTACGCGAATGTTTCTTTCATCGATATGTTCGACCTTCAAACTGGATATCTGATACGGAAGAACCTTTTGGGTCTTGACATCAGATTCAACTTGTGCAATAGAGATGATTTTTCTATCAAGTCTTATCCCCGTACTTGCAAGTACAACGGTTTCGATATCCCTCACAAGTTGTTTGGGACTTTTGTCACTTGTTGTAATCACATGGATTTCATGTAGTCCAGCTCCATCACCAACAACTTTGACTGCCTTCACCCCTGGGACTTTAGATATTAACTCCTCAATTTTAACAGCATCTACCACAGGCATAATATCCCCCCATTCTGGGATAGCATTCTAAACATCTCAATTGAATTATATCACAATCTTTACTAAAGGATGCTATAGTTTTTTAACTTTTCATACGACTTGCTTCTTGCTATTTTTCTGGAAAATTGTTAAACTTATGATAAGCGATGCAAAAAAAGCAAGGTAAAAGTGTTAATGGAGGTGAAATCATGGCTAGATTAATCTATGGAACCGCTTACAGAGGGATGATTAGGTTTTCAATAACTGATTCAAAAGATGTTGTACATGAACTTAGAGAAAGGCACAAGCTTTCGTATTTGCCAACCGTTGTGCTTGGAAGGTTAGTTACTGCTTCAATATTAGTTATCCCTTGGCTTGGAGAAAGGGAGACTATAACGTTTGTGATTAGTAGTACAGGACCTGCAGGTAATGTTGTCGCACAATCAACATGGAAGGGAACTGTTAGAGGATACATAACAAATACGAAGTTCGAGCTGGAAAAGAACGAATTTGGCAAGTTCGACGTTAAAGGTGCTATTGTTGGTGGCGATTTGACTGTTGTAAGGGATGTTGGGCTTAAGACACCCCTGGTATCCAAAGTGCCAATCGTGTCTGGTGAGATTGCCGAGGATATCGCTTATTATTACGCAAAATCTGAACAAATTCCATCTGCTTTTGCTCTTGGAGTGTTGATGGACAAAAATGGTGTTGCAAAAGCTGGTGGACTCGCGATTCAGACTTTGGATAAGAGCATTTCTGAGGAAATTGTGTCAGGAATTGAGAAAAGGTTAAATGGATTTGCCATCACCAATTATTTGGGGGAAAAGAGTTTGGAAGATATTGCAAAATACGTGCTTGGAACTGAGGAATTGTTAGTTGAAGAGATGAACATTGTTTTCAAATGCTTGTGTAGTAGGGAAAAGGCGTTCGAATCCCTGAAGGTTTTGGACCTAAGCGATTTGGACGAGATGCTTGGAGAAGGGAAAGCAGAAGTTACTTGCAAATGGTGTTCGACAACTTATACGTTCGAACCGGAAGAGATTAAGGTTGTGATTGAGGAAAAGAAAAAACTGGTGAATTAAAAGGACAAATGAATAATAAAAAGGCAGGAGTGTGTTTTCCAAATCCTGCCTTTTTTATTTCCTAGCCATTATTCGTCGTGGCTTACCACATTCACAATTTTTTGCAATAAGTCGAGTGCTTCTTTTTCTTTCCCCGAAATGTAAAGTTCCATGGATTTTTTGACTATACTTTCTATCTCATCTGAGTTTAAAGCAATTTGAGTATACCTGACGCGGGAAATTTTGGGATGGTCTGTTGGTTCTGGTTTTTCGAAGTCGTAGAATAACTCTTCTTCTAATTTTTCACCAGGCACAGCACCTGTGTAAATTACCGGTATGTCCGGTTTTCCCATAAGCTTTGCCAATGTTTTTGCTACCTTTTCGACAGGAATCTGCTCACCCATGTCTAGCACGTAAAGTTCTTTTTTGCTAGAAAAAGCGCCGGCCTGTATGACCAAAGAGACGGCTTCCGGTATACTCATCCAGTAGCGTTTCATCCTTGGGTCGGTTATTGTCAATGGACCACCTTTTTCAATTTGCTTTTTGAATTTCCACAACACGCTTCCTCGACTACCTATAACATTTCCGAAACGCACGATTGCGATACGTGTACTGCACGTTTCTGGAATTGTCAAAAGATAAAGTTCTGCAATCCGTTTGCTAAGTCCCATGTAAGAAGTTGGGTGGACAGCCTTATCTGTAGAGATGAAGACGAATCTCTCAACATCGTATTTGCACGAAAGTTTCACTAAGTTTATTGTGCCAAGAGTGTTTACCCTCAATGCTTCGTAAAGATTTGTTTGCATGAAAAATACGTGCTTGTGGGCTGCCGCGTGAAACACAATCTGAGGATTATAACTTGAAAAGACTTGGTCCATGAATTTTTCATCTGTAACATCAGCAATCACAGGAATTAGTTCAAAAGCCGTTGTTTTTTCTTTAAGTTCGTTGTATATTTCGTATATGCTGTTCTCACCTCGACCGAGTAAGATGAGCCTTTTCGGTGAGAAATTTGCAACTTGTCTTGCGATTTCTGAACCGATACTTCCACCTGCACCCGTAACCAAAACTGTCCTTCCTGATATGTATCCGCTTATTGAACTAAGGTCAACTGTGACAGGTTCCCTTCCGATGATATCTTGGATAGAAATCTCCCTAAGGTCCGCAATCGTTGGTTCTCTATCAAGCAATTGAGAAATTGGGGGGAACGTTTTTAATGTTACATGTTTTCCGCTGACTTTATCTGAAACTTTTTCGATGAGTTCTTTCGATGCCGAAGGAATTGCTATTAATATCTCGTCAAGTTCGAGTTCATCGATGAATTTGTCTATCTCATCGACAGTCCCAACAACTTTTACATTAGCTATCGTCCTGTGCAATTTTGCAAGGTCATCATCAAAAAAAGCAACTACACGACCATAATTTGTGCGCTTTATTTCGTTGAGTAGTATGACCCCGGCATCGCCAGCACCGACTATACCTATGCGTTTTCCAGAACTTTTGCGAATACCAAGTAAGAATTGATAAGTAGTTCGAGCACTGAAGAGTAAAAAGTAACCCCCAAGGAATGTGAGCATCCCCACAGACCTCGGTAGAACTGTGATCCGTGTAAAGTGTATAAAAATCACCGTTAAAGCGTAGCCGATGAAGAGTCCTCTGAGAAGTTTGAGAAATTCAACAGGCTGGGCGTAACGCCAAACGATTTTGTATGTGCCGTTGAAAAGATTGGATAAAGATGTAAACACTATCAACATCAAAACACCTGGTGCGTATTTTTGCATTTCTGTAAAGTCGAATCCAAACCTTACAAAAAGAGCGATGGCACCAGACAAAAAAAGTAAGGCCGTATCTATGAAGAAAAGCCAAAGATTTCTTGAGGATTTTAAAAGCAGTTTGATTTTTGAATATTCCAATGTGCTGGTTCTCTGTGAATTTTCTTTCTTTTGTCTCTTGTTGGTCAAATTTCCGGAACACCTCCGGGTACGTATTTGATTTTCGCACCAATTTTCTCGAATTTTTCGATGACATTTTCATAGCCTCTAAATATATGTTCAACCTGAGTAACTTCCGTTGTTCCTTCCGCGGCAAGTCCTGCTATCACCAATGCGGCAGTCGCCCTTAAATCCGTGCCCATCACTGTAGTTCCTTCTAACTTTTGAACTCCGTTTATGAAAACCGTGTTGTCCTTTATTCTCATATCCGCACCCATTCTGACAAGTTCACCAACATGTGCAAAGCGTGTTTTGAATACATTTTCTGTAACCGTGCTTGAACCATCCGCAAGTGCGAGGTAAACGATTATCTGCGGTTGTAAGTCTGTTGGGAAACCTGGATAAGGTAGCACGTTGATGTCGCAGCCCTTCCATCGGTTCCAGGATTTGATTTCGACAAAGTCTGTTCCTTTTTTAACAACCGCACCTGTTCTTTCGAGCACAAACCATAACGCATCAAGGTGTGCTGGATTTACGTTCTTAATAACCCCTTCACCACGTGTTGCAAGGAATGCAATAGCGTACGTACCGGCTTCAATTCTGTCGGGTATAACCGTGTGTTCGCAACCGTGCAGTTGTTTGACACCTTCAACGACTATCCTACTCGTTCCGGCCCCCGAAATTTTTGCACCCATTTTATTCAGTAAATCCTGAAGGTCCACTATTTCCGGTTCCATGGCGGCATTTTCAATAATAGTGACACCAGGTAGTATCGCTGCAGTGCTCATTATGTGTTCTGTGGCACCGACACTCGGGAATGGAAGATAGACCGTTACCTCTTCTTGTTTTGTTCCCCGCTTGGCCAATATCTCACCATGGTCATAGGTGACCTCAAAGCCAAGCCTTTTGAGACCTTCAATGTGGAAATCGACAGGGCGAACACCTATAGCGCAACCACCTGGAAGTGGTGTGCTTGCTTCTCCCATGAGTGCCGCTATTGGTCCAAGGACGTTAAACGATGCACGCATCTTTCTTACTAAATCGTAAGGCACATGTGTTTGCTGGATAGGTCCAGATATGTGGAGTGTGTTTTTATCTTTTTCAAATAACACCTTTTTACCCGTCGTTCTCAATATATCTATCATCGTTTCAACGTCAGATAAAACGGGGACTTTGTGTAGAATTACCTCTTCCTCAGTTAGAAGTGCAGCAGCCAACAAAGGAAGCGCAGAATTTTTTGCTCCGGAAATCTCGATCTCACCTGTTAGCTGCGACCTCTCGACAATTATTGACCCCATTGTTAAATCTCCTTTCTGTAGCTAAAATACCCGGTGCTTTACTTATTTCACCATCTTGACGAGTTCTTCAAGGTTTGTTGAATCTTCGGGATACGCTGCAAATTTTACCATTGCATCGATGTTGTGCAAAGCTAGTGCGTTTTCTATTCGCTCCTTGACCTTCAGTGCATTTTCTTTCGTGATTTCAGTTAACAGAACTATGAATTGGTCTTCCGCAGACCTTCCAACACTGTCGAGTGGAACCCTAACTAGTTCTTTGAGTAGTTTTCCAATGCTTAATAAGGCGTGTTCTTTTTCCATTTGTTCGAGTTTATCGAAATTGTTGATTGTTATCGTTACAAGTGCGTATCCAAAGTTTTCCTCAAATGCTTTTTGATGGTAGTAAGATATGAGTTTTAAAATATGTTCGTGAGAGTAAACCCTTGTGAGCGGGTCTATCATTCTACGTGTTCCAACATCTTTGATAAAATCATCAAAGACCTCGAACTGCTTTTTCATTATGAAGGAATACTCACTCAAAAGCATCTCAAGCTCAGATTCGCGCATTTTAAGTCTGGAAACCTCGTCTTCCAGTTCTCGCACTCTTTGGATTAGCTCTTCTTTTGTTAATCTGTTGTAATCCATGTTGCCCATAGCTCCCATAATTGTTCCCCCCTGTCATGAGGATTCATCTAATTCAACCTGACTGGCATTGCGTTTTATTGCCTGTTTCTATCGTCGTTCCCGTAGCTTTCAAGTAAAATAACTCTTTTTGAGACTTTTGGGATGTTAATTTTGAAAATACCATTCTCGTAATATCCCAGGTGCATGCTGTAGTTTTTTAGAAGCTTTCCATACGGTAGGTATTCAGACATATAGACCTTAGCTTGAAGTTCTTCTAATGATATGTTTGGATCCGGGATAGTGATTCTATAGCCCTTGTAATAACCGGTAACGGTAAGATTGGTTGCCTCTAAAGTTACGGGAAATTCAGACTCCCACCATTTGGAAACATACCCAACCTTTCCTGTCTTTTCAACAAATCCAACGAGTTGACCTTTCTCGTTTAAAACTATACCTGTCTTATTTAAATTTCGCACATAGTAACCTTTCAAATCTTCACTAAGAACCAGTAACTCATCGGGTTTTTCGTTGGCAAAAATCTTTATGTTCTGAATTGTTATGTTTTTTTCAAAATAGTTTTCAAGTAGCACCTTCGCATTGAAAAGTGGTGATGCAACCACTGAAAAGAACGTATGGATAGTCTGTGAAATGCTATTGTTTGTAAACACGTCGAGAAAGAAGAAGGTTAATAAAATTATGAACATCAAAGATATATAGTTAATCCTCATTCTACACTCTTCAACCTCGCCAGTATGTCGATTTTATCAAGGACCAAGCCTGCACCTTTAGCCACGCAACTAAGTGGCTCGTCCGCTTGGTAAACCTTTATGCCAGTTTCTTTTGACAACAACTCAGCAATACCCCTTAGTAATGAACCACCACCTGCAATAACTATTCCACGCTCAGTGATATCTGCAACAAGTTCCGGAGGTGTTTTTTCAAGTGTTACCTTAGCAGTTTCAACAATTTGCATAGCTGTTGGTCGAATCGCTTCTCTGATTTCACCACCGGTTAGTATCAATCTTTTTGGTAGACCGGAAGATAATTCTATTCCAACAACCTCGGTTTGGAGTTCATCGAATTCTTTGAGTGGGTAAACGTTTCCTATCTCTATCTTAACTCGTTCCGCGGTTCTTACACCTATTGTAACTCTGTATATCTCTCTAACATATTGCATTATCGCTTCATCGAATTCGTCACCTGCTATTCTGGTGGATGTTGCGGTAACTATGGAACCGAGTGAAATAACGGCAGCTTCCGTTGTTCCTCCACCGATATCTATTATCATGCTACCTTGGGGTTCCTCAACGGGAAGTCCCGCACCCAAAGCAGCAGCCATGGGTTCTTCAATCAAGAACACCTTTTTAGCACCTGCTTCTTTACCAGCGGTTAGCAACGCTCGGCTCTCAACCTCTGTCACACCGTAAGGAACCCCGATAACAACCCTTGGACGGAAAAACGAAAATTTTTCTTGTGCTTTGTTTATGAAATATGTAAGCATTGCAAGTGCAACATCGTAATCGGCTATGACCCCGTCTTTCAAAGGTCTGATAGCCTGGATGTACGACGGCGTTTTGCCAAGCATCTTCTTGGCTTCAGCCCCGACCTTTATTATTTCGTTTGTTTCAACGTTAATTGCAATAACCGACGGTTCGTTGATAACTATGCCTTTACCACGCACGTAGACCAGCGTATTCGCCGTTCCGAGATCTATTCCTAAATCAGACCTGCCAAACATCACTGCACTTCCTTTCTTATTATCTTTTCAAATATTTCCAATGCTTCTGGTATACTTTGTGGTAACTTTCCACCAGCTTGAGCAAATGTTGGGCTTCCGCCCCCACCGCCACCAAGGATTTTCGCCACAACCTTGGCGATATTTCCTGCGTGGTATTCGTTGGTCAACTCTTTTGGCACTTTCACCGTGAAGACCACCTTCTCGCCGAGTTTAGAGACAAGTAAGACAACCCCCTTAATCCTTTCAGAAACCTCATCTGTCAGTTCTTTGAGAACTTCTGGGTCAATATCTTCGAACGCAGCGGATACGTAATTTACGTTATTCCAAGTTTTTACATTGCTTGCCACACTCTCTGGGTTGACAAGCTTTTTCTTGAGGGTTGCAAGTTCGCGTTCGAACATTTTCCTTTCCTCAATGAGTTTTTCAACTTTTACACTCAATTCGTTAACTGGAGCTTCCAGCTTCTCTTTTAGGCTTTCTAATATCTCGTCTTGCCTACGCACATATGCAAGCGAATTAAAGCCCGTTATCGCTTCTATCCTTCTAACACCTGCACTTACTGCACTCTCTGATACTATTTTAAATAGCCCAATTTCTCCTGTATTCTTGACATGTGTTCCACCACAGAGCTCTTCACTGAAATCTGCCACTTTTACAACTCTTACGTAATCTCCGTATTTTTCTTCAAAGAGTGCCATGGCACCTTCTTTCACAGCTTCATCGTAACTCTTTACTTCCGTAACAACTGGAATGGCACTAAGTATTACCTCGTTGACCAGGTCTTCTATCGCTGTTATCTGCTCTTTTGTTAATGCTTGGTAGTGTGTAAAGTCGAACCTCAATCTTTCAGGTTCGACGAGCGAACCTGCTTGACGTACGTGAGTTCCTAATACTTTTCTTAGCGCAGCGTGGAGTAAATGTGTGGCAGTGTGGTTTCTCATCGTCCATTTTCTGATAGGGTCAACTTTGGAGAAAACCTTCTGACCTATGCTAAGCTTTCCTGTTAATTTTCCTCTGTGGACGATAATACCTTCCACTGGGTTATAGACATATTCGACTTCGAATTTGCCACCTTCCCAAGTTATCGTTCCCTTATCCGATACCTGCCCGCCTTTTTCTGCATAGAACGGTGTGACATCCAAAACCAGCTCGCACTGGATTGGTTCTGAAGTCTCTACGTTATCTATAAATTCATTATCTTTTCTGATTTTCATAACAGTTCCTTCGGACTCCATTGTTTCGTAACCTACGAAAACGGTCTCTATGTCAAGTGCTTCATAACCTGTCTTTTGTGCAAACTCGACCTCACCTTGTGCTTTTCTTGACCTTTCGCGTTGCTGCTGTAAGTATGCCTCAAAACCTTTTTCATCGAGTTCGTAGTTATTTTCTTGCGCAATATCGCGCAGGATATCTATTGGGAAGCCGTATGTATCATACAGTTTGAATGCATCTTCCGCAGTTATTTTACCCCTTGTCTCGATAATCTTTTGAACAAGCTCAAGACCTCTTGAGAGGTTCGAAATGAATTTGAGTTCTTCCCCTTTGACTATGTTCTCAACAAAACTACGCTTTTCGACTATCTCAGGATATATATGACCCATTTTTTGAACAACACTTTCAACTATCTTGTAAAGAAACGGTTCTTTTCCACCAAGAAGAACCCCATGTCTCAAAGCCCTTCTGAGAACCCTTCTAAGAACATAGCCCCTTCCTTCGTTCGATGGAAGAACGCCATCGGCTATCATGAATGTGACCGCTCTAACATGGTCAGCGATAACCCTTATGGAAACATCTTTTTTCGGGTCTTCTTTGTATTTGACGTTGAGAACATTTTGTATTCTTTCGATAATTGGTGCGAACAAGTCAGTATCGAAATTCCAAAGCACTCCTTGCATCATCGCAGAGATTCTTTCAAGACCTGCGCCCGTGTCTATGTTCTTTCTTGGCAGTGGATGGAGATTGCCCTCTTCGTCTTGGTAAAATTCTGTGAAAACAAGGTTCCAAATTTCAATAAACCTTCCATCGGTATTTGCCGGTGTTGGTATACCTCCATCTTTGACAGGCACTTCAAGACCCGTATCGTAATGAATTTCAGAGCATGGTCCACATGGACCCGTAGGACCTGCGGGTCCCCAGAAGTTGTCCTCTTTCCCCATTCTAATTATTTTGTGTTCTGGAACCCCTATACTTTTCCAAATCTCGAAAGCTTCGTCATCGTATTCGTAAATTGTTACCCAGAGTTTTTCCTCTGGCATCTCAAGAACTTTCGTCACAAATTCCCATGCCCATTCAATTGCTTCTTTTTTGAAGTAATCACCAAAAGAAAAGTTACCAAGCATTTCAAAGAATGTATGGTGTCTGGGAGTCCTTCCCACGTTTTCTATATCATTTGTTCGAACACATTTCTGGCAGGTTGTAACCCTTGTATAAACAGGGTCAACCTTTCCCCAGAAAATAGGTTTGAATGGAACCATACCAGCAACAGTGAACATGAGTTGTGGGTCATCCGGTATGAGCGATGCACTTGGTAACCGTTTGTGTCCTTTGCTCTCAAAAAATGAAAGAAACGCTTCGCGTATTTCGTCACTTGTCATGTATTTCATTAATCTTCGCACCTCCGACTTAAACATTTTAGATCGTTTTAGATTTCTTTTCTACATTTTATCAATATAACAGATTCAAAACAATGTAAATAACAGGTGTCATGAACAACAAGCCATCGATTCTATCGAGCATTCCGCCGTGCCCTGGCATGAGGTTGCCCATATGTTTAACACCGTAATGTCTTTTTATGGATGATTCGAATATGTCGCCAAATGTATCGAAGATTCCGGTTACGAAGGCAAGTATGAGTGCCAGCAAAGGGTCTATATGCATACGGGCTTTAAAAACATTGTTTGCAACAAATTGGTATATCAAGATGTAAACAAATGTTCCAAATACCCCACCGTAAAACCCTTCCCAGCTTTTGTTCGGACTGTAATAGCTTCCGAATTTGTGTTTGCCCATAGTCATACCAAACGCATAGGCAAAACTATCGTAAGACCAGGAAAGTGTTAGTGTGAGTAATGCGATTGCTGCTCCGTGTTTGTCATACAACGGTATGAAAAACGAAAGCAAAAAGCTTATATAAATTAGGGCTATAGAGTATGCAAAATATACCTCCGTTATTATCTCTCTGTTCTTAACCCTGCTTAGTGCGAAGATTGCTCCAACCATAAAAACGGCAGCCAACAACTCCATCGGATTGTTGCGGAACGCAATACCATAAAGAACTGGGTAGGTTGTAACTAAAGCTGTGTAAATTATAGAAAGCCAAGGATCATGTCTCTTCAGTGTGGTAAAGAAAAATTCCCCAGAAGATATCATAACAATGGTTGCAACAAGCCCAACCAAGCTTGGGTACGATACAAAACAAAATACGACAAATGGAGCAACTATGAACGCGCTTATAACCCTTTGTATAGTCTCTCTTTTCAACGAATTGCTTTTTTCCAAACTTTTATTAGTGTTATTTTGCTCCTGCATTTTAACCGTTTATCCCCCCGAAACGTCGCTCACGACGTCTGTAAGATTCTATTGCTTTATCAAGCTCTTCTTCATTAAAATCTGGCCAAAGAAGTTCACTAAAATACAGTTCACTGTAAGCACCTTGCCATATCAAAAAATTGCTTAGTCTCATTTCACCCGAGGTTCTGATTATGAGATCCGGGTCCGGAATATCCGGTGCGTACAGGTACTTTCTAAAGGTTTCATCGTCCAAATCTTGAGGATTAACACTCGATTCTAAGATTCTCTTCACCGCATCTACAATTTCCGCCCTACCACCATAATTTAAGGCGATTATAGCTTGTATTCTATCAAACTGCTTTGTTTTTTCCTCGTATTCGTAACACTTTTGTCTAACGGGTTCGGGAAGTTCGTGGACTCTTCCAATGAACCGTAATCTCACGTGCTCTTTCGCCATGCGTTCGTAGAATTCACCTATTTTTTCAACAAGCAAGCCTAATATAAAGTTGACCTCTTCAGGTGGGCGTTTCCAATTCTCCGTTGAAAATGCATAGAACGTGGCGTACTTTACGCCACGTTCAGCGCACCATCGGACAACGTCTTCTATTTTGTACGCACCAACGTAATGACCATATGTTCGCGGCTTCCCTTGACGCTTTGCCCATCGACCGTTTCCGTCCATTATGAATGCGATGTGCGTTAGCGGTAGTGCTTCTCTGGTCATCAGAATTCCATTATCTCCTTTTCTTTCTTTTCGAATAGTTTATCCAGCTCGGCTATATATTTGTCCGTGAGGTTCTGTATTTCTTTTTCTAGTCTTTTTTCATCATCTTCAGATATCTTTCCTTCTTTTTTAGCATCTTTGACATCTTTCAACACATCTCTTCTGATATTCCTAACAGCTATCTTCCCTTCTTCTACAATTTCTTTAGCCTTCTTGACCCATTTTTGTCTTTGTTCTGTTGTTGGTGTTGGGAAATTAATTCTCACAACGGTTCCATCGTTCACAGGAGTAAGTCCCAAATCACTTGCAAGTATCGCCTTTTCTATCGCAGATAGTAGGTTCCTTTCCCAGGGTTTGACTATGAGTTGCCTTTCTTCGGTTGTTACTTGGGCAACTTGAAGAACAGGAGTCGGAACACCGTAGTAATCTACTTTAATTTCTTCAAGAACAGCAGGTGTTGCCCTTCCCGTTCTGAGGTGTTTAAGTTCTTCTGCAATTTTCTCGACAGATTTTTTCATCTTTTCTTCTGCCTGTTTCAGGAAGGAATTTACCATCTCCCACACCTCCATCTTTCTATTTTTTAATCTTTAGATTTTCAAGCTTCAAACCTTATCAACATTGGTTACACATATTGCAGTTATTCCCCTCATCTCAGACTCAGGGTATACTCCGTTGCCGGATTTGAACTTTATAGACACTGGGCAACCTAAAACATTTTCGAGCTTTTCTGATATCTTTTCCCGATAATCTTTCAGCTTAATCGGTGAAATTATAACACAATCTGCGGACGATGGGAAGAAACCGCTTTTATTAACGGTTTGAACAACTATTTCCAACATCTCCAAGCTACTGCGTCCTTTGTTTTCGTCGTTTTCTGGAAAGATTGCTCCTATGTCTTTTTTTAAAGATACTCCAAGTAGGCTATCGATGAGCGCATGGCAAAGGACATCCGCATCGGAATGGCCATGGAGTCCAAGTTGAGATTGTATGTCAACTCCACCAAGTATTAATTTCCTTCCCTGGACAAGTGGATGAGTATCCCATCCGAGACCTGTTAATGTATGGTAGTCGCAAAATTTTGAAAAACGTTTCAGTTTTGGATGAACATGTGACCCTTCGTTAAAACTGAAACGTTCGTATAAGTCAGTATCCATCGTATCGACTATTACTTTCTTGTACCTACTGGACTTGATGAATCTGTACAAAAGTAGTTCTTTCTGCTCTCCAGCCAGCGATACGATATACAAATCATCAATCGAGAAATCAAACAATATCCTTTCAATAATGTAAATCATCTTTGCCCCTACGGGTATTATCTTCAATCCAAGTACACGGAACCACTTTTGGTATCCGTGACGAAATTCCGCCTTGGTTGCATAGAGTAGAACCGCATCTACCTTCTTCCCGTCTTGAAGCACGATGCAATTTTTCTTTACAAAAGGCGGTATATCAGATTCAAAAGCCTTTTTCAAGTATTTCTGTGCATTTTTTCCGAAGAGTTCATTGTAAAACTCTTTCTTTTCTTCGTATATTAAACTTACAACTTCGTCAATATTGTCTTTATTTACAACCGTTGTTTGCAAAATACCACCTCTGTTTTTAAGCTTATTTGAGGATTAGTGTTAGTCCAAAGATTACTTACTAAATAAATAGACGATAATAAGCAAGGCACCTGTGATTAAGAGAGTGGTCATAAGCGAGATAAGGAGTTCCGCCCCTGTTGTGGATGGTATTTCAACTTTGATGGTTTTCGGATATTTTTCATGCGTTTGCTTTGGTTCATATTCACGTTGCTTTTTCTTCTTGGCAAAGTATGTTTCATCACTGAGAATTTTCAAAGCCGGGCTGACAAGTGACTTTGCCACTAATCCGTCGTCCAACTCAACTTTTATCAGATACAGGTTGCCACCTTTCACCCTAACAAGCTCTTTGCTCAAAAGCGTCGCTTCTATGGAAAGTTTATCTTTGTCGAAATTTGGGAATTTCTCACGGATTTGTTTTTCGTATTTGCCTGGGTTAAGAATTACGACTGGGATTTTGTCTCCAACATCAAACTGGACGATCGAAGAGCCGTTGATAGGGTCAATAACTGGAAAGACCTCAGGTAAATCCGCCACATCAGGTCGTGTGTAAGCTCTTGTTACGTTTTCATCAGAAAAATCTTCCTGCATCGTAAGGAAAGTGTAAGCTGAGTATTCTTCCAAAAGCATTCCCTGGGCTTTCACAAAGACTTCCATCTTGGGACTCCATTCTTCGAGCAAGTCACCGATGACAACTTTGAGCACTTCAATGTCGTTTTCTTTTATCGCGGTAGAAAATTCTATACCCAAAGGTATTTTTCCACGCCGATTCATCATGTTGTTGAGATATGCAAGGAATGCTATGGTAACGTCGTAAACACCTAACAACTCCTTTACTTTTTGTTTCGCTTTTTCAAGTTTTTCTTTAAATTCTCTAAGGTCTTCCTCCAAAGTAATGTCATCTATCAATTCAGAGTAACGGAAAGGAACTACCAGAAAGTCAAAATCTGGTGCTCCATTTGTCTTTCCGAAAAAATATCCTACTATTTCTTCCGCTGTTCCCTTACTGCGTGCCCTTACCTTTATGAAGTAAAGGTCCACCGTAATTCCTCCCTTTGATTGCTACGGCTAAAATTGAGTTTTCGCATTGAGACATCACAAGAAGTAACCGCCACTTTCTAGTCTGGTGCCCTTTGGAACAATTTTATCGTTGCCGACAACTACGTTTTTGCCAAACTCACAATCTTCTTCCACCACTGTATCCATTCCAATGACAGTGATATGCGAATTGTACACTTTCTTATCGTATTTGCTCTCAGCATATTCCCCCAATCCTATTTTGCAACCATTTTTGATAATTGTGTTTTCCGCAATAATTGCATCTTCAATTATCACATTATCACCAATTTCTACCTTTGTCATTATCACACTGTTTCTAACTACGCTGTTTTCTCCAATATTTACACCTTGTGAAATGATACTGTTCTCAACTAGCCCGTGTATTTCACACCCTTCGCTAACGATAGAATTTCTTACCTCACCACTTGGAGAGATATACGCCGGTTGCATCTCTTCGGATCTTGTATATATCCTCCAATTCGGGTCATGAATATTGAATGGTGGAATGGGTCTGACAAGTTCTAGGTTTGTCTCCCAGTAAGACATAATTGTTCCCACGTCTTGCCAGTAACCTTCAAACGGGTATGCGTAAACCCTTTCTGTAGACAATATCTTTGGAATAACGTTCTTCCCAAAATCGTGCTCACTTGCCTCGTCTTTCGCATCTTCGATAAGTACCTGCTTTATGAAATCCCAGTTGAAGACATAAATACCAAGGGAAGCGAGATTAGATTTCGGTTGCTTTGGTTTTTCCTGGAAGTCAATAATCTTGTAGTCTATGTCCGTTACCATTATACCGAACCTGTGTGCCTCCGTTATGGGCACTTCCATACAAGCTATGGTTGCCAGTGCACCCTTTGACACATGGTAATAAACAAACTCGCTGTAATCCATCGAATATATGTGATCACCTGATAAAACCACAACATATTCAGGATTGTATTCATCAACAAATTCTATGTTCTGATAAACAGCATCCGCAGTACCTTTATACCAAACACTTTCAGTTAGCGTAGAATAAGGCTGGAGTATAGTCACTCCCCCACCTTTTCTGTCCAGGTCCCAAGGTTTACCAATTCCAATATGTTTGTTGAGAAGATGGGGCCTGTACTGAGCAAGTACTCCCACCCTGTAAATACCGGAGTTAACGCAATTGCTCAGAGTAAAATCTATTATCCTGTACTTTCCTCCGAATTGCACTGCTGGCTTGGGAATCTTCTCAGTCAACACTCCCAACCTCGTTCCCTGACCACCAGCAAGTATCAACGCAACTACATTTGTCATTATAAACACCCCCAATTAAACATGGAAAAGCAAAGAAACAACAGCCATGAAAAGTGCGAAAAATCATTCAACCCGGAATATTAGACAACCATCCATTTTTCGAGTACAACAGGCTCAAAGTCTCCAACAAGCATCTGTTCAGCCCTTATCACACAGTTCTTATCAATTATCGCATTTCTAACAATTGCACCTTCCTCGATTACCGTATCCTGCATCACTATGGAGTTCTCAACCCTCGCACCAGCTTTTACGACAACTCCTCTAAACAACACAGAATTCTTAACGTTACCCGAGATTATACAACCATCCGCTATTATTGAATTGCTCACTTTTGCAGTATTGGTATATTTAGCAGGTGGATAGTCTTTTAGCTTAGTGTATACTTTACCGTATTTGACGAAAAGTTCCTCACGGAGCGCTTGACTGTTCAGAACTTCCATGTTCATTTTGTAATACTCGTTGATACCTTTTTTCACATTTCTCCAATATCCTTTGAATTCGTACGCATACACACGAAGTTTCGAAAGGTTCGGTATAACAACATCCAAAAGTAAATCGTACTTACCTGCTGGAACTGTGTCATATAGAAGTTCGAGTAGCAGGTATTTGTTGATAAAGTAAACCCCCAAGAAGGCCTTTCGAGTCGGTGGATTTTGGACCTTTTCTTTTATATCTATAATCCTTCCGTCGGGTTCTGTAACAACCGTTCCATACTGTGTTATATCGTATGTGTCATCCAGCTCCTTGACAAGTAACGTAATGTCTGCACTTTTCACAAAGTGGTATCTGAACAAGTCGTCGTAAAGCATTTTGTATATATGGTCCCCTGAGCCAATCAATACGTAATCTTCATCGCCTCTTCGAAGCATTGTTGTGTTCTGGAAGATAGCGTCCGCAGTCCCTCGGTACCAATATTCACCAGTCATACCAATGTAGGGCTGTAGTATGTAAAGACCTCCGTGTTTTCTATCAAGGTCCCATTCTTTTCCAGAACCGAGGTGGTCCATCAGACTTCTTGGATTGTATTGCGTTAAAACACCTACTTTGTATATTCCGGAATTCACCATGTTACTGAGCGTGAAATCTATTGCCCTGTATTTTCCAAAGACTGGAACTGCGGCACTTGCTCTTTTGTACACAAGCTTACCCAGAGCATCGCTTTTACCACCAGCCAAAATTAACCCCAACACCTTCATTGGACCACCCCCAAAGTTTATTACACAAATTACACAAACAAACTAAATATATTAATATCCTCCTTGCCCAGGAACTTTATTTGTAACTATTGCAACACCTGAGCTCGTTCCAATTCTTGTAGCTCCTGCAGTAAGCATTTTTATCGCATCTTCGTATGTGCGTACTCCACCAGATGCTTTGACTTCTATCTTGCCCTCAACTGCCCATCGCATGAGCTGGACATCCTCAAATTTTGCACCACCCGTCCCGAAACCGGTGGATGTCTTCACAAAAGCGGCGCCGGCAAGTCTTGAGAGTACGCATGCAGCAATTTTCTCTTCATCAGTTAAAAAGCATGTTTCGATAATGACTTTGACAGGAACTTTCGCAACATCAACAACAGACTTTATATCGTTGTAGACGTATTCGTAATCTCCCTCTTTCAGTTTACCTATATGGATTACCATATCTACTTCTTGAGCTCCGTTTTCAACAGCCCATTTTGTTTCCTCTACCTTAGCGTAAGTGCTGGTGGCTCCCAGCGGGAAACCGATAACCGTAACTGTGAGGACTTGACTATCTTTCAGCCTTTGTGCTACTAAAGGAACAAATGATGGGTTAACACAAACACCTTTGAATTTGTAGTCAAGAGCTTCTTTACAAAGCGTTTCTATCTCCGCTGTTGTAGCCGTAGGTTTAAGATTTGTGTGGTCTATATACTTGTTTAGTGAGATGTTCTTTAAATTTATCTCAACGGTTTCTGGTTTGTAATTTTCTTTGAATTCTTCCAGTTTTTCAATAACAGCCTTTCTTACATCCATATTTATCACTCCCTTTGAAAGTTTTTATCTTTTCAAATATTCTTTTATTCTCCTGTCAATTTCTTTCTTTTTGATTTCCTCACGTTTGTCATGACCCTTCTTACCTTTTGCAACCGCAATTTCTACTTTGACTATTCCTCTGTCGTTGAAATAGATTTTTGTTGGAACCACCGTGTATCCTTCTTGTCTAATTTTTCCCCAGATTCTGTCTATCTGCTTTCTATGTAAGAGCAATTTCCTGGGTCTTTCAGGATCATGGTTGTAGATATTTCCAAAACGGTACGGTGGTATATGTAAATTCAACAAATATATCTCTCCGTCTTTTATCCTGCAAAATGAATCTTTGAAACTTGCACCATGTTCCCTCAAAGACTTTACTTCTGTTCCAACAAGCACAATGCCAGCTTCATATGTTTCATCTATAATGTAATCTGTGTATGCTTTTTTATTGGTTGCTATTATCTTCATATAAAATCCCACCCTATGTTCTTGTAGTGTCTTATTTCTAATTTCTCGTTGCTTACAATCTCAATAACATCTATCCGGGCTTTTGAATACCGCTTACTTCTCAGATAATATTCTGCACTGCGGTTTATTCTTTCGTACTTCTTTACATCAACACGCTCGGAAGGGTTTATTCGAATACCTGTACCAGATTTTACTTCAACAAACACGTAAGTTTTACCGTGCTTTGCAATTATGTCTATCTCACCAAACGGTGTGTGATAGTTTCTTTCAAGTATCTTATAGCCGTTGCGCCTTAGGTATTCGGCGGCAAGTTCTTCCGCCTTTTTCCAGTTCGTTAGTACATCAACCGTAGATACTTGGAACTTTGATGAATCGGCCTTCCTTTTCAGGAAAGTTTTCAATAATACCTTCAACATTCTCATGTGATTTTGGCTCCGACTCTCTAAGCTTGCATGGTTCCTCTATAGGTGTGTACATCGGTTCGATACCTTCGATGTCAACTTCGGAAAGTATTTCAAAATAATCAATGATTTTCTGAAGGTCGGATTTTAGTCTCTCCGTCTCTTCAAACGTTAAACGTGCAAGCTTAGAAAGATGGTCAATAAGTTTATCATCTATCTTTATCACCGCCGATAACCTCCTTTAGCTTCTTTACCGTTTCTATTTGTGAAGCAGAATCAGTAGCCATTTTGTTGCTTTGAGCTACCGTTTTGTAGACCTCTTCTCGGTAAATCCTTACGTCAGTTGGTGCGATTATGCCTATTTTAACAGCATTACCATCTATTTTCAGCACTTTCACTTGTATATTGTCACCGATTATTATACTCTCTCCAACTCTCCTTGACAGCACAAGCATATCAAGCACCACTCTCTTCTTTACTGTTTCTATCATCAGATTGACTCTCTGGCTCTTTTTCGGAAACTATGGGATGTTTTAGCTCATACTTTTCGAGTATAACCTGAATGCCTATTCCCTTTTTTATGTTCACCACAACTGGAGCTTTTAAGTTTACCGTCGCCAACTCAGGTTTACCGATAGGGATAGTAACTATACTCCACACAACTAAGTCCGAAGGGTCTTCAACCTGTAAAATATCTAAGTCTTGTTTTGATAAATCTACCTCGTATGTCTCCAAAACCAACCAAGGGTCTATGAGCGGGAAAGATACGTTCTCATCCTCTAAACTGACAAGCCATTGAATTGGTTGTGTTTCTGGGATATTCAAAATGGCAAATTTTCTCAGTTCCTCAAAACCCGGTATTCCATTTGGAAAGGTTATGATTTCGTTATCTTTTATTTCCAGCTCACCGAACCTTGTTTTGTAAACTCCCATTCTTGCTCATCCTTTCAGCTATATACTTTTTCTTTCTTATTATTAAACAGCCTTATGCCCAATCTTTTATGTAATAAAGGATTCTGTTATGGAATTCTTCACCATGTTCTGGGTCTTCAAAAAGTTCGTGGTAACCACCTTCAAACTCTTCAATTACCTTTTGTGTATCAAGCTCTTCGTAAAATTTACGTGCTCCTTGAGGAGGCGTTACTTTGTCTTCTGTGCCTATTAGAACGACTACGGGACATTTGATTCTCGGAGCTCTCTCATGCGCTAATTGGACATTTTGCAACATACTTTTGCCAAGCTTAATCGAGATTTTGTCATGAACAAGCGGATCTGTAACATATCTATGAACTGCATCTTTATTCCTCGATAAAAGGTCCGGGTTTATACCATTCTTCACAGTTAACGAAGGCGCTAAAACAGAGAACATTTTTAGCATCATTATCTGGCTTGGTTTCGGTTCAAGCTGTAGTGCAGGAGACGATACGACAAGTTTGGAAACTTTGTTTGGTCGTTCTTCTGTGTAACGTACAGCGATGAGCCCACCCAGACTGTGTCCAAAAAGGATAAAGGAGTTAACTGTTTTTGTGATTTCATCGATTAAGTCTATGACTTCTTCAATAGATGTATGCCCCCGTTTACCGGAGCTTTTACCGTGACCAGGTAAATCAAATCCGATGACACCGAAATTGTTTTCCACAAGCATGTTAATGAGTTTCTCATACCTACCTATGTGCTCGCCAAGGCCATGTATTATAACAATCCAACCGTTATTACCGGTTCCTTTTTTGAAGTGGTATACCATACCCTTCCCCCCTACGTTTGCAAAAAAAGATTGCAGCACTTACGTCGGTTTTTGCTATGAAAGTTGTCCTGTGTTTATCGTGACTGTGTTTCTTCTCACATCTATTATCTCTATTTTGTATTTTCTGTCGTAAATTCTTGTCAACAATGCTCCTCCCCCGGTAAGAGCCAACGCAAGTATGAAAGAAACAATGTCCGAAAATTTTAATAGGTAACCAATAAGGGTTCCAAGAATAAAGCCTGCTAAAGGTATACCGTAAACAATTAGCGATAGAATTGCTGGGTTGTATTTGAAATCAACAACCACCAAATCACCTGGCACAAGAGGAAGTAAGTCTTGCTTCACATTCCTTTTATCTATCTTGAAAACTCCCTTCTTAGAGCTTTCGTTTTGAATTGAGCAAGAACCTGATAACCCACATGAAGCACATGCTACTTTGTCAACGTTTAAAGAAAGATATACATAATGCTCATCGACACTTTTAACTGTCATTAATTCCCTCATATCTTCACCTCTAATGCAAGAACTGTAAACAACTCATTTTTTACTCGACCATCATAAGGAACGGGTAGTGTGGCTGACCTCCTTCGATGAATTCTATCTGCACGTTAGGGTATTTCTTTTTGGTGTATTTTTCAACAATGCTTTGCTCAATAGGGGTTGCGCTTGAGCCAACGAATACTGTAAGAATCTCGTGTTCCTCGAGTTTGCATCTTTGGTAAATCTTATCAAGCACATTAACCAAATTCTTGTGGTGTGCAACAAGTTCTTTGTTCAAAAAACCTAAGTATTCATCCTTCTTAATCTTTTCACCTGCGTATTTTGAATCTCTTACGGCAACTGTAATTGATATAGCTATTGTCTTTTTTATTGTCTCCTCTATGCTGGTTATTATTTCCTCAATTTCTTCTCCTACCCTGTAAATCATTGCTGAAATGCTCTGTTGAACGTTGGTTGTTTTTACAACGTAAACCTTTATTCCTTCTTGTTCCGCAATTTTTGCTGCTTGTTCTGCTGCCAATATTATGTTCGAATTGTTTGGAAAGACAATTACGTTCTCTGCATTGGCACGTCTTATAGCATCAAGTATATCAGCCATGCTTGGATTCATCGACTGCCCACCAGAGACAATTTCGTCAACCCCGAGGTCTTTAAGCACTTTGGAAATCCCTTCACCGGGTGAGACGGCAACGTAGGCTATCTTCTTTCTTTCCTTTTTTGCGTAAGCTTCTCCAACAACGTGTTCATGCTGTTCTTTCATGTTGTCGATTTTAACCTTTAGTAGCTCACCGTGCTTCAGGAACTCTTCAATAACTTGACCTGGATTGTTTGTATGAACGTGGAGTTTGATGATATCATCCTGTACAAAGAAGACAACGGAATCACCTATTGAATTTAGGTAATTTTCCAACTGCTTTTGCGTACCGTTAGTTATTGGTCTTTTGGCTCTGACGATGAGTTCTGTACAATATTGATAGGTTAGTTCTTCGTATGCTATGGTTATTTCTTCGGAAGGTCTTGTCTCAACACCTTCCAGGTTTATTGATGTATCACCCAAGGCGTACATTTTGAATCCCTGAATGATGTAATATAGACCTTTCGCGCCAGCATCAACAACATTCGCCTCTTTTAGTTTTGGCAACAACGATGGAGTTTTTTTCACAGTATCAAGTGCAATCTCTTCCATCTTCTCGAAGAGCGCTTCAAAGCTTTCGAGGTTGGAAAGTTCTTTGGAATGTTCGTCCAGTACGCGAATTACTGTCAGAATCGTCCCCTCAACAGGTCTTAAAACCGCCTTGTAAGCGGTCTCTTTAGCCCCTTTTATGCCCTTTACAAAGTCTGCAACTGTGAGCTTGCTTTTTTTCGAAAGTGTATCACAAAAGCCTCTGAATATCTGGGAGAGGATAACTCCAGAATTCCCCCGTGCCCCCATTAGGGTGCCTCGTTTTATGGCATCAAGGACATTGCTCAGTTTTTCATCAGTAAGGTTTTCAAGGTACTTACACGCCTCGAGCATCGTAGAACTCATATTCGAACCTGTATCCCCATCAGGAACGGGGAAAACATTCAGTGCATTTATCTCATCCCTATGGGCAAGCAAATTCTCGGCACCTTTCATGAAGATGCCTTTCATATCTGAACCATTTATTGTGGTCAGCAAGCTATCACCTCATTTCAGCGCACACCAATAATGTGCACGTTTACTTCTGGATTTTCACAGTTCGCGAGTGCGCGGAGTTTGTGGACGACGTTCTCTTCTATATTCTTGCCAACCTCTGTGACCTTTGTACCGAATTCTACTTCAACGAATATATCAATTTTTAAATGTCCGTATTCGTCCTCTTCAACTTTTATCTTACCTTCCTCGGAGGAAAACCATCTTGAAAACCAATTGTCGGAACCTATGCTTATAGGTCCATAGGTTTCAAGGACTGCAAGATAAACAAGCTTCCTTATAGCGTTAACGGTAATTTCAACCTCACCGTATTCTGTTTGAAACTTCATAACCTCACTCCTTTCATAACGTATTTTTTAATCATTTGCTCAATATTGTTGCTGTCAAGTCCAACGTACTTTATAAGTTCATCCCTTGTGCCATGCGGTATAAATTCGTCCCGTATACCAACAACCTCTACTTTACAGTCGTATTTGTCCGCATAATCTCTTAAGTATTTCGCAGCAACACTCTCTCCAAATCCACCAAGCACCGCACCTTCTTCTATAGTAAAAACGTATTTATGAGTTTCGAATACTTTTTCAAGCATCTCTTCATCTATTGGTTTTACACTTCTTACTCCAATCAAAGTCCAACGGTTTACTTTCGCAATATCCAAGTATTTCTTTGCAAGCACGCCGACCGCTAATAAAGCTGCTTCCTTTCCTTCCACAAGTAACCGCCATTTAAAAGGCTCTACGGTTTCTATTTTACCACAAATTTCCTCCAAATTGCCAAATTCCACATCCCGTGGGTATCTTATGGCAATGGGACCTCTGTACTTATCCCTTTCTTTCAGGACCGTCCACAACATAACAGCAAGGTCTTGACCATCAAGCGGTGTTAATATTTTCATATTTGGTATGGGTCTAAGATAGGCTATATCGAACACTCCATGGTGTGTTGGACCATCTGTTCCCACTAAGCCTGCCCTGTCGATGGCGAATAGCACATCCAAATTCTGGAGTGCGATGTCGTGGATTATCTGGTCGTAGGCTCTTTGCAAGAATGTAGAATATATTGCTACCACAGGTTTGAAGCCCATAGTTGCCAAGCCGCCAGCATAGGTGACCACAGATTGTTCGGTTATACCCAGGTCAACAAATCTTTGCGGAAATTGCTTTGCGAATTTACTAAGGCCTGTTCCATCAGGCATTGCGGCAGTTAATGCAACAATTCTATCATCCTGCGAAGCAATTTTTGTCAATGTTGTTCCAAAGACTTCGCTGTAGGAATAAGTTCCCTCAGGCTTCTCAAAAAAGCCAGAATCTGGATCAAATTTATCCACACCATGAAACTTTGTAGGATTCTGCTCGGAGAAATAATAACCTTTACCCTTTATCGTGAACACAGTGAGTACCGTTGGATATGGATAGTCTTTAACTTGTTTTAGAGCTTCTTCTAAGGACCTCAAGTCATGCCCATCAACAGGTCCAAAATGTTTTAAACCTATAGACTCAAAGAAGTCCTCACCTATGAGTGCAACTTTTAAAGCCTCTCTAATCTTTTTCAATTCAAACTCAGCAGCTTCGTTGAGCCCTTTTTTCAGTTTCTCTTTTACTGTTATATAAATCTTGCTCGTTCTGAGAGTCTCAAGTAGTTGGGATAGTCCGCCGACATTTTTAGAAATGCTCATCCCATTGCTGTTAAGGATTATCTTTATCTTAGAATCCTGCGCTTTAACTTGGTTGAGTGCTTCTAAAGCTTGTCCACTTGTTAGTGCACCATCACCTATGACCACTACAACGTTAGCCTTTTTGTTCTGCAATTTTAATGCTTTTTCTATACCTAATGCAGCTGCTATTGAGGTTCCAACATGCCCTGCACCGAATCTATCCACCTTCGCTTCAAACACGTTCGTAAATCCTGATAGCCCGCCAAAGGTCCGAAGTGTTTTAAAAGCATCCCATCTACCTGTCAATAATTTGTGAGTGTAGGTTTGATGGCCTGTATCCCAGATTACGTAATCTTCATAAGGGTCGAAGACTCTATAAAGTGCGAGGGTTAATTCGACGGTTCCTAAATTGGAAGCCAAGTGACCTCCGTTGACGGAGGTCACATCAATGATGTATTTTCTAATCTCTTGAGCAAAAGAATGAAGCTCTTCGTAATTCATTTTTCTAATTTTTTCTATCAAAGCTCTATCCTCACCGAAGGGTGTGTTGAAATCACGCATCAAAATTCTCCCATCCCTTGTCACACTATCGTTCATTTTGCATCTTATATTCCCCACTTACTTCATTGGTGTTATGACATCAGTTTTCATGTAAGGTCTAAGCACTTCAGGCACAGTTATTGTACCGTCAGGATTTTGATAGTTTTCCATAATAGCGACAAGTGTTCTTCCTATCGCAAGACCTGAGCCATTAAGTGTATGGACGTAATTGAGCTTTCCGTCTTTCGTTCTATAGCGCATATTACCTCTTCTTGCTTGGAAATCGGTATCGTTGCTACAAGATGAAATTTCTTTATACGCGTTGTAAGACGGCAACCAGACTTCAATATCATACGTTTTCGCAGCTGCAAAACCAAGGTCACCTGTGCAGAGCACTACAACCCTGTAAGGTAACCCAAGAAGTTGGAGAATCTTTTCCGCATCGCGGGTTAGTTGTTCCAGGTCTTCAAAAGACCGTTCGGGTGTTGTGTACCAAACAAGTTCAACCTTTTCAAATTGGTGTTGTCTTATTAATCCTCGCACATCTTTACCGTAACTTCCCGCCTCTCGTCTATAACATGGAGTGAACGCTGTGTACTTTATCGGAAGTTGAGTTTCTTCAAGAATCTCATCTATATGCAATGCGGCAAGTGAAACTTCCGCAGTCGGGATAAGGAATAAATCATCTCTTTCACATGTGTAAAGTTCTTCCGCAAATTTCGGAAGCTGGCCTGTCGCAGTAATCGTTTCCCTTTTAACTAAATGCGGAACATTGACTTCTATATATCCGTTCTGTGTGTGAGTATCAAGCATGAATTGAGCGAGAGCACGCTCAAGTCTAGCGATTTCTCCAAACATCACGGTGAACCTCGAGCCACTTAACTTAGCACCCCTGTCAAAATCAAGCATACCAAGTTCAGGGCCGAGGTCCCAGTGGGCTTTAGGTTCGAAATCGAACTTCCTCGGTTCTCCCCATCTTCGAACCTCGACATTCTCGGTTTCATCCTTCCCAACAGGCACACTTTCGTGTGGGACGTTCGGTATGTAAAGCGCCAAGTTGTACATCTGGTCTTCCAACTCTTTTTCTTTTGCCTCGTATTGAGCGATTTCATCACCCAATTTCTTGCTTTCGGCGATTATTTCATTCGCTTCTTCGTTCTTACCCTCTGCTTTCAGTTTTGCAACCATTTTGGAAAGTTCATTTCTTTTTGCTTTTAGGTTGTTGACAATATTGACATAATTTCTCCATTCCTTGTCCAGCTCCACGATTTTGTCAAGGATTTCAGTAGAATAATTCCTTTTTCTCAGTGCTTCATAGAATAACTCTGGGTTCTTTCTCAGTAATTTGAGATCTATCATATCATCACACTCCTCGGATTTTGTAAACAACCTCTTATTTTTCTTCTTCGAATAACTTTTTCAAATTCTCTTCGTACGGAGGATAAACTACCCCTTTCTCCGTGATTATCGCAGTGACAAGTTCGTTGTCAGTCACATCGAAAGCGGGGTTGTAAATGTTAACGTTGTTTGGAACTATCCTTTTTCCACCACAAGTTGCAACTTCTTCATGAGACCTCTCTTCAATTGGTATTTCCGCTCCGCTTTTTATGGACATATCTATCGTGCTTGTTGGGGCAGCAACATAGAATGGGATGCCATGTCTTTTCGCAAGAACGGCAACCATATAGGTCCCTATCTTATTCGCTACATCACCGTTGGCGGCAATTCTATCAGCTCCGACGATAACTGCGTTGATTTTTCCCTGTTTCATAACCCATCCTGCCATATTGTCACTTATAACTGTGACATCAAACCCATCTTTCATTAATTCCCATGCGGTAAGCCTCGCACCCTGCAGATACGGTCTTGTTTCATCTGCGTAAACTTTTATACGTTTGCCCTGTTCTTTGGCTGCTCTTAGAACACCTAGTGCCGTTCCGTAATCTACAGTTGCAAGTGCGCCTGCGTTACAGTGCGTCAAGACAGTAAAACCGTCTTCAAGTAATTGAGCACCATGTCTGCCAATGGCTTTGTTAGTTTCTATATCTTCAATCGCAATTTTCAAGGCCTCTTCTTCCAACGCCCTGACAAGTCCTTCAAATTTTCCATGTTCTACTGCTCTGCGTTCCATCCTATCCAGCGCCCAGAAAAGGTTTACAGCTGTTGGCCTTGTTCTTGCCAGCGTTTCTTTCACGTTTTTCAGTTGCATCATGGCTTGTTCATAATTGTAAGTTTTTCTTGTTATTTCTTTTGCTCCCAGCACATATCCAAACGCCGCCGCTGCTCCTATAGCTGGAGCTCCTCGTACAACCATTTCTTTTATAGCAAGCGCAACGGCACGATAGTCTGCGCAAGTTACGTAAACTTCTTCAAAAGGAAGCCTTCGTTGGTCAATAAGTATCAAAGCATCACCATTCCATTCCATGGTCATGGTTTTCAAACCCTTTGCCTGAGCTTTCGCCTTCATCGTTTGCTCCCTCCCAACCGTACTTTTTGTGATTTTTCATAACTTTTAGTTTGTTACGTGTTTAAAAAATCTTCTCTGAACTTTGAAAGACCGTTTACTTCACCAAATAAGACCGCCTTGCTATCATCTGTCAAAACCTCATTCTTTGAGGGGCCTAAGACCAGAGCTTTGTCTTTTAACAAGCCAATGATGTAAACACTGTACTTTTCCTTAAGTTTCAATGCTTCTATCTTTTTACCAGCAAGTTTTGTGTTTTTTATATCAATTATTTCAACCTGAAAGGCTTTGTCTGATATGTTTAGCACATCTATAATATTTTCACGCTTTTTGAGGAAAGTCAGCGCTTCGACAATCTTTAACCCCGCTATTTCTGCTGTTGCAATAGGATGGTCTACCCCTGCGTAAATGAATTTTGTTAGATTCGATAAATTCGATATATTCGAAACGACGTATATGTTTGGATTCAAGTTCTTAGCAGTCAGGGTAACAAAGATGTTGAGTGCATCGTTTGGTAAAGTGGTAACAAGAGCCCTCGCTTGCTTGATACCAGCCCTTAATAATACTTCTTCGTTCGTTGCATCACCTTTTACAAAAACTATTTTCTTGGTTTTTGAACTGTCGGTTATTTTTTCCCTAAGCTCTTCTTCAGTCACAAGGTTGTCTATTGCAACAACCGGTTCGTTCAACCTTAACAACTGATTTATAACCTGTGTTCCTATGTTTCCAGCTCCAACAACAATTACATGGTCCTTCATCTTTGACACCTTTCTTTCCACTCTTCTTTGTTTCATCAGTTTGATTAATTCACCCTCAACTAGCAGAGCTGTTACATACGACACGTTATACAAAACAACTGATAAACCAGCAAATATAAGCATCATAGTAAAAAACTTACCAAAGGTTGAAAGTTGCTCATGCATTCCATAACCAACTGTCGATATGGTTATTCCAACAAAGAAAATAGCATCTGTAAGTGAGTAACCTTCAAACAGCCAGTAGTACAAGGTTCCAATTAAAAATATAAGTAAAACACTAACTAAAGCATTTTTTACCCTATTTAGTAAGTTTCTTTCTATAACTCCCAAGGTTTTTGATTCCTTTTTTGCCATGCTTTGCACCTAACTTCGTTACAACAAAAGTTATTTTCATTTCACAATAGGACTTTTGTACCTTATTTCTATCTTCGAATCTTTTCTAAATTTTTCGAAATCCTCCAAAAGTTTTTTCGACGCTTCCTCTTGCTTTGATGCAATCAAGGTGTTTTTTATTTCTTCACTAACTTCACTAAGAGTTCTCGTGCCACCAACTTTTATGTCTCTTACCTTCACAACGTAGTATTCGTTCCCCACTTGCTGGACTGGTAACGTAGTACCTTTAACAGCACTGGTGATAAGTATCCAGAGTGATTGTGGAATTTTCGATGTGTCGTTGATGTTAACATATCCATTGACAACAGGGGACAGGTTGTATTTTTTCAATATTTCGTCGTTCGAAAGACCTTTCACAACATCTAATCTTAACGTATCCGCTGTCGATTTGTTGTTCGTTTTGAAAACAAGTAAATCATATTGAGCCGGAACTGTGTATTTGTCCTTGTTTTTTTCGTAGTAAGCCTTTATCTCTTCATCTGTAACTGCGAGGTTTTTAAGATAGTAAGTGTAAGCGTTAGCAAGTGATAGTGAATATTTTCGTTGGAAATAGAGTTTTTGCCTGTAATCTTCGAGCTTACCCATTCCAAGCTGTACCAAGTATTCGTCTAATTGTTGTTCGGTCATCTTGAGTTCAGTAAGCATTTTCTTTATTTCGTTATCAACATCTTCTTTAACGGTCTTATCGTCAGGTGCAACCCCAAGTTTCTCAGCAAATTGGATAAATAAGACCTTGCGGATAAGTTGGTCCAGGACTTCCAATTTGTATTTTTCTATCAAAATAGCTCCCTCTGTAGAAGTTGTTAAAACCTTGTAAAACGTTTGGTTTGAGTTTTGAATATCTAAGAGCAATTTCTGAACATTCGCCTCCCTGTTCCATTCGTCCATGGTGACGTTTCTTCCATTAACAACAGCAACAATGTCTTGCTGAGCGAACGTAAGTAAACTGATGAACAATACCAAAAACACTGTTAGTTTCTTCATCCTAACTCCCCCCGATATTTTTATGGTATTAGAATTATTTAACAACGATATTCACCAGTTTTCCAGGCACGTAGAAGATGTTGACTATCTGTTTTCCCTCTACCAACTTCTTAACATTTTCAACAGCCTTTTCTTTTATTTGGTCTTCCGAAGAGTCTGCTGGAACAGTGATTCTACCTCTCACTTTACCGTTAACCTGGACGACTATTGTTATCTCTTCTTCCTTAAGTGCTTCTTCATCGTAATCTGGCCAGCGTTCTTCAACAATTAATGTTTCTTTTCCTAAGTCATGCCACATTTCTTCTGCCATGTGTGGTGCAAATGGTGAAATTATAAGTGCTATTTTTTCTGCTATCTCTCTCAACAATTTTTTGTTTGGTTTTTGGACTGTTTCAAGGTAATCGGAAAGTTGGTTGTTGAATTCCATCAGTCCAGCGATTGCAGTGTTGAACTTAAAGCCACCTTCGATGTCTTCTTTTATTTTCTTAATCATCGCATGCAATTTTCTTCTGAGCGCTTTTTCTTCTTTTCCAAATTCACTTTCTTTACCATCTTGTGAGTTTATGATATCAAGCATTTTGTAGTAGTTGTTCCAAAGCCTTTTAACAAATCGATTCACACCCTCTATTCCTGCATCGCTCCATTCAGCATCTTTTTCCGGGGGTGCCATGAAAAGTATGTACATTCTCAATGTATCGGCACCGTATTTTTCTATCATATCATCTGGGGAGACAACGTTACCTTTGGATTTGCTCATCTTCCAACCATCTTTGTAAATCATACCTTGGGTGAAGAGATTCTGGAATGGCTCGTCGAAACCAACATAACCAAGGTCGTGTAAGACTTTTGTGATGAATCTTGAATAGAGCAAGTGTAAAACAGCGTGCTCAACTCCACCTATGTATTGGTCTACCGGTAACCAGTAATTTACATCGTTAGTATCAAAGGGTTTATCTTCCAATTTTGGGTTCACGTATCTTAAGAAGTACCAAGAACTATCGACAAATGTATCCATTGTCTCTACTTCTCTGTGGGCCGGACCACCACACTTTGGACATGTTGTGTGTTTAAATTCTTCACTTAAGGTCAATGGTGATTGACCTGTTGGTAAGAATTCAACGTTTTCCGGCAGTTTGACCGGCAAATCTTTTTCCGGAACAGGCACAATACCACATTTGTCACAATAGATTATTGGAATTGGAGCTCCCCAATAGCGCTGTCTTGAGATAAGCCAATCTCTGAGTTTGTACTGGACACTTCGTTTTCCATAGCCCTTCTCCTCTATATATTTTATGACTTCTTCAATGCCTTTCTTACTGTCCAAACCGTCAAACGGACCGCTGTTAATCATTACACCTTCGTCTTCGTAAGGTGCTTCTTCTATGTTCCAGTCACCTTCTTTGGGTTTGATGACCTGTTTTATCGGTAATCCATATGCTTTCGCAAAGTCAAAATCTCGTTTGTCGTGAGCTGGAACAGCCATTATTGCGCCAGTTCCGTATTCATAGAGTATGTAGTTGGCAACATAAATCGGTATTCTTTCACCAGTCAACGGGTTGATTGCATATCTGCCAAGGAAGACACCTTCTTTCTTCGCTTCCAAACTCGTTCTCTTGAATCTATCTTCAAGAGCAACTCTCGCTAAGAATTCTTCAACTTCTTTCCTCTTCTCATCAGTTACAAGTTCGAGCACCAGTGGAGATTCAGGGGCAATTGCCATGAATGTCACACCGTAGATAGTGTCTGGCCTTGTTGTGAAGATTCTGATTTTCTTGTCAAGACCTTCGACTGGAAAATCAACTTCGGCACCTGTGCTCTTTCCAATCCAGTTTCTTTGCATTGTTTTGACATGTTCTGGCCAACCAGGAAGTCTGTCGAGCCCTTCGAGCAATTTCTCTGCGTAATCTGTGATTTTGAAATACCATTGTTCAAGATGTTTCATAGTGACAGTTGTACCACACCTTTCACATTTTCCATCTTTCACCTGTTCGTTAGCCAAAACTGTCTGACAACTCGGGCACCAATTCACAGCTCCAGGCTTTTTGTATGCCAAACCTGCTTCGTAGAGTTTTAAGAATATCCACTGTGTCCATTTATAATAATCTTCATTGCACGTAATAACTTCCCTGTTCCAGTCGTAGCTAATCCCCATCTTCTTTATTTGTCCACGAATAGTGTTTATATTATCCATAGTCCATTTCTTTGGATGTATCTTATGGGCGATTGCTGCGTTTTCTGCAGGCAATCCGAAAGCGTCGTAACCAAATGGATGTAATACGTTGTATCCCTGCATTCTTTTGTACCTTGCAACGATGTCGCCTATTGTGTAGTTCTTAACGTGACCAACATGCAATGTTCCGGATGGATAAGGGAACATAACAAGTGCGTAATACTTGGGTTTTTCAGAATATTGAGGGGTTTCAAAAACCTTTTTCTCTTCCCAGACCTTTTGCCACTTTGGCTCTATCTCTTGTGGACGATACTCCTTCATACCTTTTCCCTCCAAGGCTCAGTTTTTTTGTGTTTTAAGTTTTGGTATTTCTAATCGCTTTTTTGATTTCTTATACATTATACCATAAAATGCGATTTTTTCACTCACTTTATTTCGTCGAGCAAATATCCAAGAATTCTAATTTTCTTCACAGAAAATTCATATACAAACCTGCACGGAAAGTCACTTTTTCTGGTATAATTAAAACATCAAGAAAGCAAAAGAAAAACAAATGCACGATAAAAGTCCGCATAGTTTTTCTTAAAGTGTTCGCTCTTCTATTTTAGGAAAACTTCGAAAATTTTCGAGGTTTTTCTGTACAACAATTCTTCAGGTGAAAGGAAGGTGATTATTTGTGGAATACCCGAGTTATTCCATTGACAAGCCACCATAAATTACTTGCAAAGGAGGGTAAAGAGGATGAAGGTAAAAATCCAGATCGACATCCGCAAACTCATCGAGCGCGGTGATTTTCGAACACTGAAATTGCTACTCGAAGACCAAGACCCAAACGTAATTTACGAAATGATTGAAGAACTCGAAACATCAGAAAAAGCTGTAGTATTCCGCCTTCTGAATAAAGAGCTTGCCGCGGAGGTCTTTTCCAAACTTGAGCCTGATGAGCAATACGAACTAGTAAAGCTGCTTACCGATGACGAAATCAAGTCTATTTTCAAAAACATGGACCCTTCCGATAGGGCTGAACTTCTCGATGAATTACCCGCCGATGTTGTTACCAAGTTGCTTTCGTTCCTACCTAAAAGTGAAAGAGAACAAACCCTTGAAGTGCTGAATTACCCCGAAAACTCAGCGGGTCGTTTGATGTCACCGTATTTTATATACGTGACAAAATCCATGACAGTTCAACAAGCCCTTGATAAGGTGCGCAAGTTTGGAAAAGACGCAGAGACAATCTACACGATTTTCGTAGTGGAAGAAGACAGAACACTTATCGGAACTGTAAAACTCGAGGATTTACTGTTCGCTGAACCTGACACATTGATTGAGGAAATATACATGCCCGACCCGATTTATGTTAAAACCAATACCGACCAAGAAGAAGTCGCCGAACTGATGAAGAAATACGATTTAAACGCTATTCCTGTGGTTGACAACGACATGAGGCTTGTTGGGATTATAACTATAGACGATATCGTTGATGTTATTGATGAAGAAGCAACAGAAGATATTCACAAAATGGCAGGAATGAGTGTTACGACAACTTCTTATTTCCACACATCACCACTGATTTTTATCAAAAACAGATTACCATGGCTTGTTGGTCTGCTGTTGCTTGAGAGCGTTAACGCATTTATAGTTCACAGATATGAAGAAGTGCTCGCAGCAATTCCTATAATCGCTGCGTTCATGACTACAATGGCCGATGCGGGAGGAAACACGGGTGGACAAAGCAGTACGCTTATAATCCGTAGTATGGCACTGGGCGATATTGAACTAAAAGACTGGTGGAAAGTGCTACTTAGAGAATCTTACGTTGGGCTGGTACTTGGCTCGATATTGGGATCTGTCCTTTTTGTGCGCGGTTTCATGATTTCACACAACATCATGGTTAACTTCTCTGCGGCACTTTCCTTGCTCATCATCATCGTCTTTGCAAACGTTGTAGGTTCGATGCTACCATTCATCGGTAAATTGATGAGAATTGACCCCGCTGTTATGGCGGGTCCACTGATAACAACGATAGCAGACCTTGCTGGTATCTGGATATATTTCGCAATTGTCACCCATATGGTTCGGATAAAATAACTTTGTTCTCTTTCTTTTCCCGTTTGAATAGGGAGTGAGGCACATGGAGAGAGAAGAAGTTGAAAAGAAGTTGATTGAATCCATTGAAAAACTGGAGGAACATTTGAAAAAGTACGAGGAAGATGTAAGGAATATTAACGATAGGATTCAAAATCTACAAGAAGAGTTAGACAACGCATGGAATAACCTAAGAACTATGGTTATAGTACTCACGGTTGTTTTTGTCGTCATGGCGGTTACCTGGTTCTTTCCATTCCAAGCAGCAGCGTATCGCTATTTAAGCATCGATGATATCCAAAGGAAAATCGTTGCTCTAAGTGTTGAAGCACTCTTTTTTGGGTTGTTATTCATATTAATGTTGTGGTCTATGCTTTCAAGGAGGTTTAGAGGTTAATCGAATGGACAGGATAATTGTCAAAGGTGCACGTGTGCATAATTTAAAGAATGTTGACGTTGAAATCCCAAAGAACAAGCTTGTTGTTATCACCGGTCTGTCCGGTTCTGGGAAAAGCTCGCTTGCGATGGATACAATCTTTATCGAAGGGCAAAGGCGTTATTTGGAAAGTCTTTCCACTTACGCAAGGCAGTTCATAGGTGAACTAAAAAAGCCTGATGTGGATAGTATCGAAGGACTTTCTCCGACTATAGCAATTGACCAAAAGAGCGTATCTCACAACCCCAGGTCAACAGTAGGAACAGTTACCGAGATTTATGACTATCTGCGCGTGTTGTACGCGCAGATAGGTGTTCCACACTGTCCTTATTGTGGCAGAGAACTTCAAAGAATGTCAGTGGATGAAATTATAATACACGTACAAAAGCATTTTCAAAACAAGCGTGTTATCATATTCGCACCTATCGCACGGGAAAAGAAAGGCACATTTAAAGACGAATTCGATAACTTTCTGAACAAAGGTTACACAAGGGTTGAGGTCGATGGAAAGATATATAGACTCGACGAGGTCCCAGAATTAAATAAGAATGTCAGACACACGATAAATTTAGTCATCGATAGGTTGGACCTGTCCGATATCGACACGCATAGGTTGTTCCAATCCATTGAACTTGCCCTCAAAGAGGGTAATGGTTTTGTTTTGGTAAGAACCGACGACGATGAACACCTTTATTCGGAAAAGCTTTCCTGTCTTTCCTGTGGTTTTTCAATGCCTGAGATAAATCCTAAGTTTTTTTCGTTCAACGCACCGTACGGTGCTTGCCCTGACTGCCACGGATTGGGGTTCAAACTCGAAGTTGATGAACGCACGCTTTTCGAAGAGGATATTCCCGTTACCCAAGGCTTAAGAATAGGACATAAAGCTGACGGATGGCTTCCTAGAAGAATCGAAAGAATTGTTCGAGAATACGGTGGAGACCCTTCTAAACCTTTTGAGCAACAACCCGAAGAGGTTAAAGAGGCGCTTTTATACGGAACTGAGTATTTTGAAGGATTAGTTACCCTTGTAAAGGAACGATACGAGGAATACACTTCTGAAGAAATGCGTGAATGGATAGTTGCGAACTTTTTCGTGGAACGCACCTGTCAGACATGTAAAGGCAAAAGATTACGTCAAGAAGCTTTGAGCGTCACGATAAAGGACCTAAGCATCATCGATTTTACAGAGCTTCCCATATCAAAAGAACTGGAAATCATTAGGGCGTTGCCATCAGAACTTTCAGAAAAGCAAAGAGAAGCTGTAAAGGAGTTGTTAAACGAGATAGAGAAACGCTTAGATTTCTTGGAACAAGTTGGATTGGGTTATCTTAGCCTTTCAAGAAATGTGCGCACACTCTCGGGAGGAGAAGCCCAAAGAATCAGGCTCGCAACACAAATAGGCTCAAGACTGACTGGAGTAATCTATGTGCTCGATGAACCGACCATCGGATTGCATCAAAGAGATAACGACAGGTTGATATCTATGCTCAAAGAACTGAGAGATTTGGGAAACACCGTACTTGTCGTTGAACACGATGAAGAGGTTATACGGAGCGCAGATTACGTGGTAGATGTGGGACCTCGAGCAGGTGTAAATGGCGGGCAGATTGTTTATGCTGGAACGTTGGATGGGCTTCTGAAATGCGAAAAATCGCTTACGGGAAAGTATCTTTCTGGAAAACTGAAGATAGAGGTACCTAAGTATCGAAGAAAAGGAAACGGGAAGTTTATACGGATTGTTGGTGCGAAGCATAACAATTTGAAGAATATTACTGTTGAGTTTCCACTTGGAACTTTCATATGCGTTACCGGTGTGAGCGGTTCAGGTAAAAGTTCGTTGATTATTGACACACTTTATCCTGCTATAGCGAATAAACTTCACAAAACTCGATACGAAGTTGGGGAACACGATAGGATAGAAGGACTTGAAAATATCGACAAAATCATCGCCATCGACCAATCACCAATTGGTAGAACACCGCGCAGTAATCCTGCCACATACACCAAAGTCTTTGATGCAATTAGGGAGTTGTTCGCTATGACTCCGGAAGCGAAAGCACGTGGTTATGATAAAGGAAGGTTCAGTTTTAATGTTAAAGGTGGAAGGTGTGAAGCTTGTGGGGGACAGGGTGTTGTAAAGATTGAGATGATGTTCTTGCCAGAAGTCTACGTGGAATGTGAGGTATGTAAAGGTAAAAGGTACAACTCGGAAACTTTAGAAGTCACGTACAAAGGGAAAAATATCGCAGATGTTTTAGACATGACTGTCGATGAGGCGCTTGAATTTTTCCAAAATATTCCAGCGATTAGAGAAACGTTGCAAGTTCTATCAGATGTCGGACTCGGTTACATCAAATTAGGTCAGCCAGCAACAACGCTTTCTGGCGGAGAGGCTCAAAGAGTTAAGCTTGCTTCTGAATTAAGAAAAAAAGCTACGGGAAGAACATTGTACATATTGGACGAACCAACCGTCGGACTACACTTTGATGATGTAAAGAAGTTAATAGAAGTTCTTAATAGACTCGTCGATAAAGGAAATACCGTGATTGTTATCGAACATAATCTGGATGTTATAAAGTCTGCTGACTATATAATAGACCTAGGACCTGAGGGTGGAGATAAAGGCGGATATGTCGTTGCAACAGGCACGCCAGAAGAAGTTGCAAAAGTTGAAAGTTCATGGACTGGAAGGTACTTAAGGATGGTACTTTCAAACTTAAATTCAAATGACAACACAGATACAATCCCAAACTTGTTATGTTGTGATGAGGGGGAAGCATCGTGAACGTGTTAAACAATACAAAACCTGCAAATCAAGAAAAGGTAAAAATCTACATTGCATCAAAGAACAATCACAAAATCGAAGAGATAAAACTCGTTGTCCCGGAATTTGTAGAACTTGAAACAGTGAACTGGGAGATTGATGTTGAAGAAACCGGTGAGACGTTCATTGAGAATTCAATCATCAAGGCTCTTGAATATGGAAAAGAAATAGGTCAGCCAGTAATAGCCGATGATTCAGGTCTTTCTATAGACGTGCTGGGTGGCTTTCCCGGTGTTATGAGTGCCAGGTATTTGGAAGGGGCAAGTTATGTTGAAAAGATGGAGAGCATCCTCCAGTTGATGAGAAATTACGAAGAACGAAGCGCAAAGTTTGTGTGTGCTGCTACGTATTTCAACCCTATTAAGAATTTCTTGATTTCTGTAGAAGGTTATGTTGAAGGAACAATCAGTCGAGAGATACGCGGGGATAAAGGTTTTGGCTATGACCCCATATTTATTCCAAAAGGCTACGATAAGACATTTGGTGAGCTTGGTGAAGAAGTGAAAAAGCACATAAGCCACAGGAGCGTGGCGTTTAAAAAGTTGTTCGAATTTCTGATGAAAATTGGGGAGATTGTAATATGAGCAACGCAGAAAAATTTATCATCCACGCTGAAAGAATTTTGACCCCCACCTTCGAACCTCCCGTAAGAGGATTAGACATGAAAAGGGTCGAAGAATACCTTGATAAAGATATCGTTATTGAAGATGGTAAAATCAAAGACATACGTCCACATAAAAGTGCTGATGTAAAAGCCAGACTCGTCACTCCCGGTCTTTTTGACGCTCATACCCACATCCCTTTCGTTGGTTCCCGCGCAAAAGAGTTTTACATGCGGGCTCGTGGGAAAACCTACCTTGAGATTTTGCAGGCTGGCGGAGGCATACATTATACTTCGACTTTAGTAAAACAAACTAGCGAAGATGAACTTTACAATGTTTCTGCTCGATATATTAAAGAATTCACAAAGCACGGTGTAGTCGGAATTGAATGCAAAAGCGGCTACGGACTAGATAAGGAAAATGAAATGAAGCAGCTGAGAGTAATAAGACGACTCAGAGATACGCTTCCAAACAAGATTAAAGCTACGTTCCTCGGGTTACACGCAAGACCAAAAGATAAATCCGTTGCAGATTACATTGCCGAAATGAAAGAATTACTCAAAAATATTTCGAAAAACAACCTTGCTGATTTTGTTGATGCGTTCTGCGATAAAGGTGCATACCTTCCAGATGAGCTTGAAGAGTTCTTTAATTTTGCTAAATCACTTGGGTTTAAAGTTCGGTTGCATGCTGACGAAATAGAAAATGTTGGGGCTGCTAAGTTTGGTGCTCGACTCAATGCTGTGAGTGTTGACCATGTTTTGAAAGTTGCAAAAGAGGATATCCAAGAAATAGCGAAAAGCCCGACTATCGTTACACTAATGCCAAATACGAGCTTTTATCTTGGAGAACCGTTTGCGCCGGCAAGAGAACTCATCGATGCAGGTATACCAGTGGCTCTTGGCTCTGATTTCAACCCGGGCTCTTCTCCCATTTTTATGCCAAGTTTTGTTATGCACCTTGCAATAAGATTTTTGAAAATGGAACCAGAAGAAATACTAACCGCCTATACGGTTAATTCAGCATATTTACTTGGTTTCACTTCTGGAATTGTGAGACCAGGATATCCCGCAGATTTGGTGCTCTGGAAAACTTCAGAATTTCTGGACATTCCATACATGTGGCAAGAGAATTTTGTTGAGCATGTTTTTATAGATGGAAGGATGGTCATCTAAAGCATGAATGAAAGAAAATTCTTAAAGCCAAGTGATATTATTTTTGTCACAGTTGCAATTGTTTTTGGGGTAGGCTGGTATTTTTTTCAATTTACGTATGAAAATGGTAATGTTTCAAGTCAGAAAACAATTTTTGTGAGAATCCAGGGTGAGGAGATATTGAAGGTCAAAGAACCTGGCGAATTTATAATAAGAAACCAAGAAGGAAAGTACATAACAACGTTGCATTTCGACGGAAAGAAAGTTTGGGTTACCGATTCGAATTGTCCCGATAAGATTTGCGAAAAGACAGGGAAGATAGGACCAGGAGGGAGTATAATTTGCGTACCAAACAGAATGATAATAGAGTTCAAGACAGACAAGAAAAAGGGAGAGAAAAAAATAGACGTGGAAACGTGGTAATTTTCGGAATAATGATAGCGTTGAGTAGTGTGGTGTACGTTGTTGAAGGGTTAATACCATTTCCTGTTCCAGGAGGCAAGTGGGGTTTTTCAAATTTCTTAGTGTTGTACATGTCTGTTTTTTCTGGTCTTTCAGATGCTGTACTTCTTGCCGTCTCTAAGTCTTTACTTGGTTCTATTCTTTCTGGCACTATATTTACTCCAGGTTTTTTCATGGGTTTTTTCGGCAGTGTGGCAGCTGCGATAGTTCAAAGCTTTCTCTCAAAGTTTAACTTCTTAAGTGTATTCGGAATAAGCTTTCTGGGAATGGTAACAAACAATTTGGTGCAGTTCGTTATAGGTAGCTTCTTAATTGGTTCAAATGCTATTTTCATCTTCCTACCATTGGTGATGACGTTAGGTACGTTCAGTGCATTTGCAAATGCTTTCTTGGCTGCGAAAACACATGATATTGTGGAAGATTTCGAACTAAGACAGTGTTAACTTGTAGTGATGAAAGAGTATAAGTTTGAAAGAATGTGATTGATATTACCGTTGTGTGTTTTACATAAAGGCTTCACTACGCAAAAACCTTATGACCATTTTTGTATAAGCTGGTGGAACCGCATTTGGGACAAGAAGGTTTTGAGTTGTTCATCTTGGGGAACCTGCTTTGTCAAGGGTTGGTTTGGGGGGTGTCCCCTATTTATAAGGATAATGCGGTTTTTGGAAAGTTTCAATACTTTTAGTTAACATTATCCGAACTAAACCAGGGGGTGAAAAAATGATAAGAAGGTCCGATTTTCCAAAAGATTTTATCTTCGGAACGGCTACGGCAGCATACCAGATTGAAGGTGCAGCAAACGAAGATGGCAGAGGCCCATCAATTTGGGATGTCTTTTCACACACGCCTGGCAAAACCTTGAACGGTGACACAGGAGACGTTGCGTGTGACCATTATCACCGATACAAGGAAGATATCCAGCTGATGAAAGAAATAGGGTTAGACGCTTACAGGTTCTCTATCTCCTGGCCCAGAATTATGCCAGATGGGAAGAACATCAACCAAAAGGGTGTGGATTTCTACAACAGACTCGTTGATGAGCTTTTGAAGAATGATATCATACCATTCGTAACACTCTATCACTGGGACTTACCCTACGCACTTTATGAAAAAGGTGGATGGCTTAACCCAGATATAGCGCTTTATTTCAGAGCATATGCAACGTTTATGTTCAACGAATTCGGTGATCGTGTGAAACATTGGATTACACTGAACGAACCATGGTGTTCTTCTTTCTTGGGTTATTTCACGGGAGAGCATGCCCCGGGTCATCAAAATTTACAAGAAGCGATAATCGCGGCGCACAACCTGTTGAGGGCACATGGACATGCCGTTCAGGCGTTCAGAGAAGAAGTAAAAGATGGAAAAGTTGGCTTAACCAACGTTGTGATGAAAATAGAACCGGGCGATGCAAAACCCGAAAGTTTCTTGGTTGCAAGTCTTGTTGATAAGTTCGTTAATGCATGGTTCCATGACCCTGTTGTTTTCGGAAAATATCCCGAAGAAGCAGTTGCGCTTTATACGGAAAAAGGTTTGCAAGTTCTCGATAGCGATATGAATATTATTTCGACTCCTATAGACTTCTTTGGTGTGAATTATTACACAAGAACACTTGTTGTTTTTGATATGAACAATCCTCTTGGATTTTCGTATGTTCAGGGAGACCTTCCCAAAACGGAGATGGGATGGGAAATCTACCCACAGGGATTATTTGATATGCTGGTCTATCTGAAGGAAAGATATAAACTACCACTTTATATCACAGAGAACGGGATGGCTGGACCTGATAAATTGGAAAACGGAAGAGTTCATGATAATTACCGAATTGAATATTTGGAAAAGCACTTTGAAAAAGCACTTGAAGCAATTAATGCAGGTGTTGATTTGAAAGGTTACTTCATTTGGTCTTTGATGGACAACTTCGAATGGGCATACGGATACTCAAAACGTTTCGGTATAATCTACGTAGATTACAATACGCAAAAAAGGATATTGAAAGATTCAGCGTTGTGGTTGAAGGAATTTCTAAAATCTTAAAAGTTCGAAAGAAAAGAAGCCCCGGAAGGGGCTTCTTTTATTAGATGGGCTTAATGTTCTTATTTTAAGCTGTAAAGCCTTTCCTTAGGATTCACTATCTCTGTAATACGCACACCAAAGTTTTCATCGATGACAACGACTTCTCCACGTGCAATCAATTTGTTGTTTACGTAAATATCAACAGGTTCTCCCGTAAGTTTATCCAGTTCTATTAGAGACCCCACGCCAAGTTCCATAATTTCTTTCAAAGTGAGCTTCGTACGTCCGAGTTCTACGGTAACATTTAACGGCACATCAAATAGCAACTGGAGTCTTTCATCCAAAACTTGTGGTTTTTCGGATGGTTGTTGGGTTCTGCCGAAATCTTCAAATTGGACAGGTCTTGCTGCAACCGCTTGCTTTTCTTCTTTCTTTGGAGTAGGTGGAACAAAACTCGTAGGTTTTGAAGCGGAAGTTTGAGATGGCTCTGGAGCTCGTGCACTTGCTTGCTTTTGCTCCACAGTCGGTTTGCCGAATATTAATTCATATAGTTTTTTGACGAATGAAATAGACATTGCCAAAAAGAACTTCGCAGGTTGTAAGCCTTCGATAGTCATTGTAAAAGTTGCTTTTGCAACTTTGTCGTTCTCATCACCTATAGGTGGGAATTTCACGCTCTCGTCATCGAAGTTCAAAATCTCCACCGTTGGTGGAGTAATACTAACGGGCTTTTTTATCATATCGGAAAGTGAAGTAGCAGCCGAACCCATCATCTGGTTCATGGCTTCACCAACGGCACTGAGTTTGAACTCGTCAAGTTCATCACTCTCTGGCTTACCAAGACCGCCCATCATTATATCAGCGATTTCAGCTGCCAACTGTTTTTCAAGAACCAGCGCATTTAAGCCCTCAACTTCGCCTTCAAAGTGTATCGTTACACAAACCTTCTCGCCGCTTATACCTTTTCTTAGTTCGCGAAGTGTCATAAGTTCAACTTCTGGTGTTGAAATGTCTACTTTTCTACCCAGAATGTTAGACAGCGCAGTTGCACCTGCACCAAGAATTATATTTCCAACTTCGCCGACCATTGATATTTCAATATCTGAAAGTTCCTCATCTTGCACAACTTGTTTAAGTAAAGCATCCAATTCTTCTTGGCTTAGGAAGTCATCAGCTATCATGCTTATTCACCTTCCTCTTTAGGTTCTTCTATCACTTCGGTAATCTTTACAGCATAGTTCCCTTTGTACTGACCAGGTTTACCTAGGAATTTTGTACGACCGTTTACTTCTACTCTTATCGGTTCGTCGTAGTGTTCTTTCAATCTTATCACGTCGCCTACCTCAAGTGTTAAAATTTCACCTAACGTTAGCATAGTTTCTCCAATAATTGCGATAACATCTATCTTTGTTCTTTGCAAGTTTTCTTTGAGCTTCTCGATATGCTCTTCCGTTATTTCTTTTTGCTTGACTTTGAACCAACTCTGTGTTGTGAGCTTTTCTCCTATCGGCTCTATAACAGAAGATGGCCAGCAAAGGCTCATGTAACCTTCCACTTTTCCGAAGCTCACAAAAAATGTGATTGCTAAAACCATCTCGCTACTTGGGACTATTTGGACGAATTGTGGGTTTGTTTCTGTAGATTCAACAACAGGGATAAACGGGTGAACAGACATCCAAGCTTGAGAAAGTGCAGTAAGTAAATTTACAACCTCTTTCTTAATTATCCCCATTTCGATTTCTGTTGGGATTCTTTTGACATCACCAGGTTCACCAGGTCCACCAAGTAGAACATCCAAAACACCATAAAATATTTCTAAGCTCATGTTGAATATTGCGCTACCTACCAATTCTCTTGCCGTGAATATGGTTATGAACGACGGGTTACCTATGGATTTCATGTATTCATCATAGGTAAGTTGGTCTATACCAACAACGTTTACTGAGGTGAAGGATCTCAATTTACCTGATAAATACGTAGATACACTTCGTGCAAAGTTTTCATGTATCATCTGAACAGTTCGAATTTGTTCTTTCGAAAATTTTTGAGGGCGCAAAAAATCATATGTGCGAACCTTTTTCTCTTCGCCCTCTTTTTTCACTTCCTCTATATTAACTTCTCCCTGCGAAAGTGCCGCCAACAATCGGTCTATTTCTTCTTGGCTCAGTACATCCGGCAAAACTAACAACCTCCCATGAAAGGGATTGTGATATTGTTACTGGACAGTACTTATCGCTTTTATGTATATATAAACATTTAAAACCCCAAGTTTTTCTTTCTCGCCAGTAAATCCGGTAATCTGATTCACAGCTTCCCTGATTTGCTTTTTTAATAAGTCTAAACCCGCTGGAGTTACGAGGTCAAACCGCTCTTTGCTCAAGAATATCGTAGCAAGTGCGTCCATTATTTCATCGTTTTTTTCAGCTACAGCCGCTCTGCAAGGTTCACTACCGACAAGCAAGGTTAAAGAATCAACAACCGCAACATCTCTTCCACCTTTAAGCATGAAGGTTTGATACTTACCTTGAGCTATAACAACCGCCTTTATCTGGACCGGCGCCGCAGCAGTTGCTTCTTTTTCCTGAGACTGGCTTGGTTGCTTATTCGAACCAAGCATGAAGAAAACAACCAAACTTACAACAAGTGAAATAACTAACGGAATTACTATCATCTTTATTAAGTCCATCAAGTTACCTTTCTTCTTAGGTTGTTCTTGCTGTTGTTCAACTTCTTCAGGCATACTTCGCCCTCCTTAACTTTCTCGATTTATCAGTATCCCTTAGTTTCTCTCTTTATTAAGATTTCTATTTTCCTATATTTTGCACGTGTTTGTTCAACGTCTCTATAGTATTTCTGGGTAAGTTCTGCACGCTGTCTTTGGTACTCTTCTATAGATATTTTACCACTTTCGTAGTCACTTTGTAGTTTCGACATGTCGTAGTCGTAATTCGCCTTTATAGATTTCAGTTCTTTGTTTACATCAACATCTCCTTTTCCTATTGGTACAAACCTATCAGGCGAATAGAAATAATCGATATCGAATAATCCAGACCTTATCTCTGCATACCTCAACGCATATCTTTTTTGCTTTAATTCCGTTAGCATGAAATTCACTACTGAAGATGCCCGAGCACTACTAAGGTGCCAGTTCGATGGATATATAGAATCTGGAGTTGTTGGTCTGTCATCAGCATATCCTCTAACCTCAATTATGTTCGATGTGTGCTCCAAAATTATAGCACCCAGTTTCTCAATTATTTCTTTGGCTTCAGCTGTTAGTCTTGCACTTCCTGTTTCGAAAATCTTAAAATTAGTCAGTGTGATAAGTGTTCCTTCGTCTCGTTCTTCTATTGTTACCTTACCCTTGTATTCCTCGGATATTCGCAACAGTTCCTGATAAACACCAGGCTTTGAAGATATAAGCGCTTCTTCGCTCATAGTCTGCCCACCGGTTAAGACACTTGGTGGATTTCCACTCAAAGCTAAGGTCAACCCAACTACCACCTGTTGGAATTTTCCAGGGCTCAAGCTCGACATTGAAAACAATAAAACAAAGAATGTAAGCAGCAGGGTAACCATATCTCCGTAAGTATTTAACCATGCCGGTACCGATGGACAGACACACTTTTCCTTCTTTGCCATTAGGCACCAGCTCCCTGAACCTGTGCTTCGTACTTAACTTTCTCAGCGCTTGGTAGATAGGATTTCAGTTTTTCCTCAAGTACCCTTGGGTTTTCTCCAGCCTGAATAGACAACACACCTTCCAGAATCATTCTTCTCGCAAGCTCTAAATCTGCCGCACGTCTTGCTATTTTTTCGGCTACTGGAATACCTACGATGTTAGCAAGAATAGACCCGTACAATGTGGTTATAAGTGCAACTGCCATAGAGGGACCTAATGTCTCTGGGTTGTTCAAACTTTTAAGCATCTGAATAAGCCCGACAAGAGTTCCTATCATTCCGAACGCTGGACCAAAGGTTCCAAGTGAGTCAAAGAATCCCTTCTGGTCCATCAATTCCGCTGTTGCCATCTCAATTTCTATCTCCATCATGGACCTCAAAACTTCCGGCTCTGTTCCATCAACAACCAATTGCACAGCTTTTTTTAAGAACGGATCTTGAATTTCTTCCAAATTCGCTTCAAGCGATAGTAACCCTTCTCTTCTTGCCTTTTCTGAAAACGACACAAGCGTTCTCAGAGTTCCAACATAATCAATCTTTGGTTCTTTGATAGCGTTCATTATAACCTTAACAATACCAAAAACCACGTTCTTTTTGTTTGCAGTTATAGCAGAGGAAATAGCACCACCAACAGTAATGATAACAGATGGTATGTTGATGAATGTAGTAAAATCACCAGAACCACTTATGATACCATATATCATCATACCAAAACCTAAAATAACGCCGAGTAAAACGGTAATATCCATTATTCCTCACCTACCATCGGGGGTAAGAATATCTTCTTTTTGTATTCCATAATACGATTAACGACTTCTTGGACAGGTTCAAGCACTATGTACTTTTTCCCATTGTATAAGGTTATAGTAGTGTCTGGATTGGCTTCAATTTTTTCTATGTATTCAGCATTCAGGTAGAACTCTTTCCCGTTCAGTCCTGTCAGTTTTATCACTTTTTTCACCCCTATGGGTTCTAGATTATTTTATCCGATTATCTTCTGAGGTTCACCACTTCTTGGAGTATTTGGTCAGCTGTTGTTATCGTTCTTGCGTTTGCTTGGAAACCTCTCTGGGCTATTATGAGTTTTGTGAACTCTTCGGAAAGGTCTACGTTGGACATTTCCAGTGCACCTGCAACAAGAGAACCAAATCCACCCTTGCCCGGCTGACCAATACGTGCTGTCCCACTGTTTGCGCTTTCTCCATACAACGAATTGCCAAGTTCAAGGAGACCTGCTGGGTTATTGAATGTTGCAAGGGCAACCTTTCCGAGCACGTCAACCAAACCGTTGGTGAAGGAACCGATTATATCTCCGTTTTCAGAAATGGAGAACGATTCTAGAACACCTTGAGCATTACCATCTTGTGATTTAACAAATGCGTCTGCTAAAGCAGCAAATTGCGTCATACTGTTCATATCGAGCTTGATTTTTACAATTCCATCACCATTTTCGCCTGCGTTGAACATGATTGCATCAATGTTTTCTCCCTCTGAGATTCGTCCAGTGTTTGGATCAAAGGAATTAACACCGAGTAGTCTTCCTGTTTTATCGAACCTCAATACTCCAAAGCTACCACCGGTAATCTCTGTTCCTGTATCGTAGTTTGAAAGGTATTTTATATTCTCCCCGGTTGCACTTCTAATTCTGAACGCCCAAACATTCTCTTTATCACCGTAAACTGATGCTAGCTTGACAAAATCGATGTACAACGTGTATGGATTTCCAAGAGAATCGTAAACCTGGGTTGACGTTGTGTAGAATGGTGACTTGAACGAAACAACAGAGAAGTTGGTTGGATTATCCGCTTCGTAGAACCTTGGTTCACCGGCACCAGGGATAGTTAGCTGATCAACTTTCGATGGCTGATAAACAACGTCTTGATATGAATTCCCACTTAAAAGATTTGCATCGTATACCGTGTTGTCACCATTAACCAACAGAACATTATAAGTGCCAATCGCATTACCGGTCACTGAATCTCTAACCACTCTTACGACTCCATATTTTCCATGTGTATATTCAAAACTTATTTTACCATTCCCACCATCGTCAACTGCTGTCACAACTTCTGAACCAAGTGTCTTTCCATTGACAACTACTCGCACTCTGTATTGTCTACCCGCGACAAGATTTGCACTTGTTAAACTCTGTGTTCCTGCACTGTTTATGTCTTGCGGGCTAATTCCAGTAACTAATGTTCCATCAAGGTTTTCAACAACATATTGAACTGTATAGTTCCTTGTAAGTTGACCTGCAGTGGTTGATGCAACGTTTGCACTATCAAGTTCTAAATCAAGTGGAGCAACTTCTTGGGTAGAAGCTGCTATTTCCACAAAGTAAGTTTGCCCATCAACAAGTTTTTCACTTGAGATAGCCTCTGTGACGCTTCCATTGAGAACGTTTCGAGAAAGCGTATCAACTATCCTTCCTTGGCTATCTCTTATAATGAACAAGTAATTTCCATCTTGTTGTTGAATAGGTTCTGTAAGTGTAATAGCACCACTTGAAGCCGTTCCGGAAAGTTTTTGTTTAATGGCACCAGCACTTACAACATTCCCAAATTTGTCGAATTTTATGTATATCTTTCCATCAATCTTATCGTCCAAGTTCGCATCTATCTTACCAAGATATATTTGATAATCACTGAACGTATCCTGGAGTCCTCCGAAGTCTCTTTCGAATGTAACCTTTGTGTTGATTGTCCTGCCACCGTATCCATTTATCGCAATAACAAACTTTTCAGGTCCAACCCTTGCATCAAGGTTCCCTGCCAATGTCATTCGCGATGTTTGTTTCGCCGCCATGCTGAGACCTGCTGATATTTGGATACTGCCTATTGGTTTGTTGGTGTCGACATACCTTCTTCCGCTTGTGGGGTCTACTTCTGCAACCCATCCTTGGAGTTTCAAACCTGTTGTTGGCTGGACAATGGTTCCATTGAGGTCTAAGTCAAAGTTACCTGCCCTTGTGTAAAAATATCTCTGACCATTGGAGAGGATAAAGAACCCTTCACCTTGGATCGCCAAATCTGTCTTCTTTCCAGTGTTTTGGAAACTACCTTGGTTCATTATCTTGTCAATGGATGCAACGCGTATACCGTACCCAATTTGTTTTGGGTTCGTTCCACCTGTTCTATCTGTTGCTCTTCTGGACATATCAAGAATCTGAGAAAAGTTAGTTGCATAGGTGACTCTTGCACCTTTGAAACCTATTGTATTAACGTTCGCAATGTTGTTGCTTACAACGTCAATCTCTTGCTGGAAGCCCTGAAGTCCAGAAACACCACTGTAAAGAGACCTCATCATATATCCTCACCCCTACGCATAAATTTCTGATATTTCTGAAATTTCGTATATCTTGCTATTTACAACAACGTTGATTCTATTTCCATCAAACTGGACACCTGAAACCACGCCACTTTCAACACTTGGAATTTCTTCGTAATCTCCGTTACCTGTCAGCTTAAGTATTTTAAAAGTGTATTTTCCATCCTTTACCTTTATTCCGTTTTCATCTTTCCCATCCCATGCAATCAGTTGCATTCCAGCATCAACGTTTCCTAGCTTTTGTTCTTTTATAAGCTTACCGTTTTGGTCGAAAATTCTAACAACTATCGTTGCAGGAGCGTCCAATTTGAAGACCTTTGTTTCCGGAACCCCGTTTGATACCGTGATTGTGTTTGTCTTGACAACAGCAGTCTTTCCTATCATGGAAACTGCTTGTGTTCTATAAAGCTGAGCAGCAGTATCTACGAATTGTTGGACCGATTTACTCATGTTCATTATCTGTTCGAGGGATGAAAGTTGAGACATTTGGGCTATGAAATCCCTATCCTTCATCGGTTCAAGGGGGTCTTGGTTTTTAAGCTGTGTAATAAGCAATCTCAAAAAGGCTTCTTTGTCCATGTCTTTTTTTGTTGTTCTTTCAGTCACTTTAGAGAATAAATTAGCCGTTGCGTTCACGTTCATTATCATCTTCCATCACCTCTTCACTGAATGCCTTTCTTTTATTTTCATGATTTTGTTCTCCATGTTCTTGGTTTTGCTGGTTCTGGTGGTGTCTTGCGTCTTCGTGATAGTTGCTTTCTTCTTTCATCTTGACTTCCATGTTCCTCACATCGAAATCTAAAGCTGTTAATCTATCTCTCAGTATGCCGATGTTTTTCTCGAGTAACTCTTTGCTTTTCTCGTTTTCCGCAACAAAGACGATGGTTATCGCTTTTCCTTCTTTTCTGAGTTCAACATCGATGTTTCCCAGTTGCTCAGGATATAGTTTCATCCTTACGTTTTCTTCCAACCTATTCGAGAATCCGAAATCTCTAATTTTTTTATAAATTTCTTCGAGGTTCTGGGAATGCTGTAAACGTTCTACAAGTTCGAACCTGTTATTAGTTTGGTAGGTCTGCTCGGTTTTAGCCTCAGATGATTTGTAAGTTAACTCTGCAAGTCTTTCTAAGAACTTGTTCGAGATATTTGGCCGTTCTTGAAATTCTTCTTTCTTACTTTCTTCTTTCATCTTGTACTCAATTTCGAATGACTTTATTTCTAATTTATTCTTCGATGCCTGGGCTATTTCATTCCTAAGCCCTCGAGCATCGTATTCTTCCTTAGCTAGGCTTTCTGTATCTCGGGAATCACTTTGCAAGTCACTATGAACTTGCTCTACCACATCCTTTTCAATCCTCGATTGAAACACGTTTGTAAGGAGCGTTTTGTCCTCAACTTTTAAAGGATTTTCGCTGTCGATACTTTCAATGTTCTCCATGGTTTGGTTGTGGTGTATTTTAGGTTTTTCTGCTGCAATATTTTTAACAAGTTCAGCTGCGAGAATCATCTGACCATTGGTGAGCTTTGGGTCGGCTGAGTTTACTGTTTCTACAACTGGGACTTTTTCATTTTTGTTTTCCAAATCACCAATCGTTCGTATGTGCTCGGAAGTGATTACCTTTATGGAATTAATCATTTGCAGGATGTTATCATCTACACTTTTATTAGAGCTCTTCTTGTTACTATTATCATTCAAAACTTTCTGTGAATTTGTTTGAACTATTGGGAAAGATAATTCTTCTTGTAAACTGACTTTTTGCTTTCTTTCAGAATATCCTTTTTCAACAACGGTCAGTGGTATATCGGCTTGAATCTGAAATGTGAAATTCTTCTTTTGCTCTGTCTGAACCTGGACTATTTGATGAAAACTTAGAGCGTTTTGTCC
>Ga0272449_1000140_pt1 | contig 94838 bp, 90 predicted proteins | sample YNPCB0241_FD_198679 | JGI IMG/M metagenome (GOLD analysis project Ga0272449, IMG submission 198679) | Hot spring sediment microbial communities from Yellowstone National Park, WY, United States - YNP-CB-024-1 | ecosystem: Environmental > Aquatic > Thermal springs > Hot (42-90C) > Sediment...
TTAAACTGGAAAAAAGAAATGAGTAATGACTTTATACCTTCTGATTTAGTTGCTGCATGTGGGGCTGGTGGACAAAGATTATATATTATTCCTTCATTAAAACTTGTGATTGTAAGACAGGGAAATTCACAACCAAGAAAAAGATTTAGTGATTCAGAATTCCTTAAAATCCTCTTTGGAAATTAGTCTTTTACCCCTTTATCTTTAGTAAATTTGGCCGGTGAGATTGGTTCACTATCTTGCCAGTTCTGCTAAACGAAACTTATAATTCTTCGCACTAGAACCTATTTCATCCTGCTTTTTCAGATTGCCTCTGGACACAAAGGGTGAATAGATGTTGTTTTTTTCTATTCTCATATTACATCACATTCTTTTTCAATTTTTCTTTTTTTGTTTTTAAGGTATAATAATAAAAAAGGAGTTAAAATGTTAAAAAGGATAGTTTCAGACCCCAAAATTTGTGGTGGATTTGCCTGTATAAAAGGAACAAGGATTCCTGTTTATGTTATTCTTGATTTCCTTGCAGGGGGTAATTCCATAGATGAAGTTCTTAAAGAGTTTCCACAATTAACAAAAGAGGACATCTTGGAAGCCATTGAATATGGTGCTTTGCTTGCAAGAGAAGAATTACAGGAAATAGAGTCAAAATAAAATTTATGAAATTTCTTATTGATGAAAATCTTCCCATAAGTTTGAAAAAGAAACTTTCTGAAAAAGGATATGATGTTTTTGATATAAGAGAATTAGGTAAGTTTGGTATAACAGATGAAGAGATTATAAAAATTGCATCTGATCAAGGCCGAATACTTATTTCTGCTAATTATAAACATTTTGGCAATATTATTATGTTCCCCCCTTCTCAATATAACGGAATAATTATTGTAAAAATGCCTAAATCCTCCATTCAAGAAGTTATTAAAAGAGTTATAAATGTTATTGATTCTTTAAGTGAAGAAGACATCAAAAATTCTACCATTATTATAGAACCATCTAAATTAAGAAAAAGGAAGTAGTTGCAAAGACAGATTACAAATTTTTTTCTTTATATAACAAATAAAAGAAGGGGAAATTTTAAGGAAAGGAAAATGGAGAAAGCCTGTATAGCCAATTTAAAATCCAAAGAATATGAGATATTACAGCTTTTCAATTTAAGATTTGGATTAAAGGCGGTGTTAATTACTTTGTTGGGATATGTGGTTTAGTTGGAATTAATGATTATTTTGCGATATGGAATGAAGACAGTGAAGAAGAATACAATCCGAGAAAAGATTTGTTAGTGGAAGTAAAAAATAATGGAAAAGGAATTGAAATACCGGAAAAATTAGAAACATTTTTAGGACTATTAGCCGGGAAAGAAGTTCAAAAAGTTAAAAATGCTTATGAATGGGCAATTAATAAAAATAATGAGAAATACCTGATTTATTTTTGAAAGTAAAAGATTTTTTATAAAAAGAAAATATATTTGAACAAAGCAACAGTAACACTTGAGAAAGATAATTTATCATTTTAACCAGCCCTACGAAACTTTTAATTCAATAAAAGTATCATTTAATTTATGTTTATTTTCAATTGGATTATAATACAATTGAATTTGACATTTTGATTGGATTGGAATACAATTGAAATATATGGCCAGTAGGGAAAAAAACTCCTTTCCTACCTATGTTCTTCAATTCTACCTAAATTTGGGCGGTGCAGGACTTGAACCTGCGACCTCTTCCTTGTGAAGGAAGCGCTCTAACCACTGAGCTAACCGCCCATATCTTTTATCTCTTCTGCCTTTAAAATACCCCTTTCAGTTATAAATCCCGTTATAAGATTATTTGGAGTCACATCAAAAGCAGGATTAAAAACTTTTGCTTTTTTTGGTGATATATATTTTCCATTTATTTTCTTTACTTCATTTCCATCCCTTTCTTCAATCGGAATTTTACTTCCATCCTCTATATCAAAATCAAATGTAGATATAGGGGCTGCAATATAAAAAGGAATTTTATGGTAATTTGCCAGAACTGCAAGTGAATATGTCCCTATTTTATTTGCTGTATCTCCATTTTTTGCTATTCTATCTGCTCCGGTAATCACAATATCTATTTTCCTTTTACTCATCAAATATCCAGCCATATTATCGCATATAAGTGTATAAGGAATTCTATTTTTTTCAAGTTCCCAGCAAGTTAAACGAGCCCCCTGTAAAACAGGTCTTGTTTCATCAACATATACATGAATTTTTTTACCTTTTTGTTTTGCTACATAAATCGGTGCAAGTGCAGTTCCAAAACCACTTGTAGCAAGACCTCCAGCATTACAATGTGTTAGAATATTCATTCCTGTTTTTATCAATCTACTTCCAAACAAACCAATTCTATAACATGCATCTAAATCTTCTTTATAAATACTGTCTGCTTCTTTCAATAAATTTTCAAATAATTCTCTTTTATCATTTATATTGTGATTATCAATTACTCTTTCCATCCTGTTTAAAGCATAAAAAAGATTATAAGCAGTCGGTCTTGAACTCTTCAAAAAATTAATATCATTCTTAATCCTTTTTTTCAATCTTTCAAATGGGAATTTTTTATTTTCAAGGAAAGAAACAACTACACCATAAGCAGAAACACAACCAATTAAAGGAGCTCCTCTTATTTTCAATTCTTTTATTGCTTCATAAACCTTCTTTACTTTATCAAGTTTTAAAATAACTTCTTTTTGAGGAAGAATTCTCTGGTCTATTATATAAAGGCCATTTTTCCACCAGAACGGTTTTACAGGTATATTTTTCATTTTAAATGCCCGGGTGTAAACAATCTTCACCAACAATTTTCTTTAATTCTTCAAGAAATTCCTCATTTAAATTTATGCCAAAATTTCTTGGTTTAATCTTAATTTTTTTACCATTAACAATTATATTTATAAAAAAAGGATAGTCGCCTTTAAATTTCATAAATAAGTTTTTAACCATTTCAAATTTTTCTTCTCCAAGAGGTATTTTAAGGTCAATTTCAACTTTCTTCAAGAACTTTTCCTTTACATTATTCATATTTGCAACATCATCAACAATAATTTTAATTTCTTCTGCATCTTTTTTAAGTTTCCCTTTAACAAAAATTATATTATTTGCTCTTATAAGCGTTGAAAATTCTGCAAAAACATTTGGATAAAAAAGTGCCTTTACTTTTCCATCTATATTTTCTATTTCACCTATTGCCATTTTCTCTGCCTTTTTCTTTGTTGTTGTCCTTTTAATATCAGTAAGAATACCTCCCCATATAACTGTCTCTCCATCCTTTATTTTTTCAATCTGTGAAAATGGCATTGAATAAAGTTTTGTCAAAGGAACATATTTTTCAATAGGATGTCCTGTAAGATAGACACCAAGCATCTCCTTTTCATATGATAAAAGTTTAGTTTGTGGCCATTCAGGTAAAGAGGTAATTGCTTCTTTGTTTAAGGTTGGTATTAATTTTTTCGTTTCCTTTGTTGCAAAAATTTCAATATGTTCCTCATTTTTCAGTTTCTGAATTTTGTTGCCATGTTCAATTGCATCATCTATCATTGCAAAAAGTTGTGAGCGATAAATTCCAAGATAATCAAAAGCACCTGCCTTAATCAAACTTTCAATCACTTTTTTATTTACACTCCTTAAATTTACCCTTTCACAGAAATCATAAAGAGAAACAAAATCTCCTTCTTTTCTACTTTCAATAATTGATTTTATAACAGCAGACCCCACATTTTTTATTGCAGACAGCCCAAAAATTATATCATTTCCAAAAATTTTAAATTTCTCATCACTTTCACATAAATCTGGAGGTAAAATCCATATATTCATCCTCTCACATTCTTCAATATATTCTGCTATTTTATCCTGGTCCCCAATTTCACTGTTCAAAAGTGCTGTCATAAACTCAAGAGGATAATTTGCCTTTAAAAAAGCGGTTTGATATGAAAGTAAAGCATAACCAGCGCTATGTGATTTATTAAATCCATAACCTGCAAAATTTGATATGTTTTCAAATATCCTCTCTGCAATCTCTCTTTTCACTCCATTTGAAACAGCACCATTTACAAATTTTTCTCTCATCTTCTCCATTTCAGAAGGAATTTTCTTACCCATTGCCTTTCTTAAAACATCTGCTTCTCCCATTGTAAAATTTGCAAGTTTATTTGCTATCTGCATTACCTGTTCCTGATAAAGTATTACACCATATGTTGGAGCAAGTATTTCTTCAAGTATTGGATGGTCATATTTAATTTTTGATGGGTCTTTTTTTCTCTCAACATATTCTTTAATCATTCCACTTTTCATTGGACCCGGTCTATATAAAGCCAGAACCGCAATTATATCTTCAAACTTCTGTGGTTGTATATCTCTCAATAAATTCCTCATCCCTTCACTTTCAAGTTGAAATATACCAAGAGTTTCTCCTCTTGAAAGTAATCTATAAGTTTTTTCGTCATTAAGTGGAATCTCTTTTATCTCAATGCCTTTTCTTTCCTTTATAAGATTTATAGTATCTTCTATAACAGAAAGTGTCTTAAGCCCAAGTATATCTATTTTCAAAAGACCAATTTTTTCTATACATTCAAACTCATACTGAGTTGCAATCTCTCCGTTTGGACCTTTAAATAAAGGAGCATATTCACTTACTTCTTTTTCTGTTATAACAATACCTGCGGGATGGATAGATGAATGTCTTGCAAGGCCTTCAAGTTTTATTGAAATATCAAATAACTGTTTAATTCTTTCATCATTATCCTGAAGGATTTTTAACTCAGGATTTGCATTTATTTCCTCTCTAAGTGTTTCATGTTCATGTGTGATAAGTTTTGAAATTCTATCAACTTCAGAAAATGTAAATCCAAGAACCCTTCCCACATCCTTAACAACAGCCCTTGCCTGCATGGTTCCATATGTTCCTATCTGACACACATTATTTTCTCCATATTTCTTCTTGATATAATCAATAACTTCTTCTCTTCTTCTATCACAGAAATCAATATCTATATCGGGTAAACTTATTCTTTCAGGATTTAAAAATCTTTCAAATATGAGGTTATAAGAAATTGGATTTATCTGGGTAATATCAAGTAAATAGGCAACTAAACTTCCTGCAGCAGAACCCCTTCCAGGCCCAACTCTTATTCCTTTATTTTTTGCATAATTTACAAAGTCATTTATTATTAAAAAGTATCCGGAAAAACCCATCTGTTTTATAATTTTAAATTCATAAGAGACCCTTTTAAGAATTTCATTTTCACTCTTTTCATCCAGATTATCCACCTTAATACCAAATTTTTCCTCTAAACCCTTTTTAATCAACTCCTCAAGTGCCTGGTCAACTGTCTTATTTGTAGGAAGATTGAATTTAGGAAGGTAATATTTATTGAAATCAAAAGTCAAATTACATTTTTCACTTATTTCCAGAGTTGTGTCAATTGCCTCTGGAATTTCTTTAAATGTTTCAATCATCTCCTCTGGTTTTTTAAAATAAATCTGGTCTGTCTGAAATCTGAATCTATTGGGGTCTTCAATTTTTGAACGAGTTTGAATACACAATAAAATTTCATGAGCAAGTTTATCATTTTTATAAATATAATGACAATCATTTGTAGCAACGAGTTTTATTCCTGTCCTTTTACTCAGTTCAATTAAAAGAGGAACAACTTTTTTTTCTTCCTCAAGGTTTAAAAGCATAACTTCAAGATAAAAATTTTCTTTACCTAAAATTTCAGAATAAGTTCCTGCTACTTCAATTGCTTTATCAAAATTATCATTCTTTAAATACCACTCTATTTCACCCTGAAGGCATCCGGAAAGTCCTATAAGTCCTTTTGAATATTGAGAGAGAATTTCCTTATCTATCCTTGGTTTATAATAAAATCCTTCAAGATAGGATATTGTTGAAAGTTTAATTAAATTTTTATAACCATCTTTATCTTTTACAAGAAGCGTAAGATGATATGATGATTTCTGCTCATCTGTTTTCCTTTCAAATCTTGATTCAGGAGCCACATACATTTCACTCCCGATTATTGGTTTAACCCCATTTTCAATACATGCTGTGTAAAACTTAATAACACCTGCCATTGTTCCGTGGTCTGTAATGGCAAGAGAATTCATTCCGTATCTATGGGCAAGAGGAACGACTTCTTCAATTCTACACATTCCATCAAGTAAACTATATTCTGAATGCAAATGAAGATGAACAAACTTTTTCATTTCTCCTTCTGAAGTTTTTTAACTGATTGATATATTTTACCCTCTGTCTTAACACTTGGAGCAATAGCAATTTCAACAAGTTGCATTTCCTTTATATTTTTCGCTCCAAGAGATGCCATTGACAGTTTTAAAGCACCCATTAAATTCTGACTTCCATCATCAACTTTTGCAGGACCAAATAAAATTTCCTTTAATGTTCCAGTAGTTCCAACTTTTATTCTTGTGCCTCTTGGTAAATTCTCATCACTTGTTGCCATCCCCCAATGATAACCTTTTCCAGGGGACTCAACTGCTTTAACAAGACCAGAACCTATCATAACTGCATCAGCACCACAGGCAAATGCTTTACAGATATCACCACTTGTCACCATCCCACCATCTGTTATTATTGGAACATATCTTCCTGTCTTTTTAAAATAAAAATCTCTTGCAGCAGCACAATCAGAAGTGGCAGTGACCTGTGGAACTCCAATCCCGAGAACCTCTCTTGTTGTGCATGCTGCTCCAGGACCTATTCCTACAAGTATTCCAGAAACTCCTGTCTCCATAAGTTCACAAGCAACTTCAAATGTCACACAATTTCCAACTATAACTGGAATTTTTGCTTTTTTACAGAAGTTATAAAGGTCAAGTGGTTTATATTTTGTTGAAATATGCTTTACAGTTGTTACAGTTGATTGAACTACAAAAATATCAACACCACTTGCCTGAGCAATTTCAAAAAATCTTTCAGCATATTGAGGGATACAACTAACAGCACAGATAACTTTGCCCTTTTTTATTTCTGCTATCCTTTCTTCTATTAATTTTTCTTTAACAGGTTCTCTATAAATATCCTGAATAATTTGAGTTGATTTTTCTGGAGAAGAAGAAATTATCTTTTCAATTACTGAATAAGGGTCTACATATCTTGTATAAATTCCCATAAGATTTAAAACAGCAACTCCACCAAGTTTCCCAAATAAAATAGCAAATTTAGGGTCAACAACTCCATCCATTGCAGCAGCAAAAACAGGAATATCAAGTTTATAAGGACCAATTTGAGTGCTTATATCAACTTCTTCAGGATTTAATGTGCAAGTTCCAGGAACAAGAGAAATATCATCAAAACCATAACAAACACGGGCTTTCCTGTTTATCCCTATCCACATTGCCATTTTATTTCCTCCTTTTTAAAAGGTAAAATTGAAAACAAACTTAAATTATTTCTTTCTGACAAGTTTTTATCTGACATGTTTTTCAATCTGATAAATTTATTATACTTCTTTTTATCTTTCAAACCAAATTTTTTTCAAGTCATATTTTTCAGGTAATTTATAATATTAAAAAGTTGGTATATTTCTTCAGGGGTAAGTTGTTCAACCCTTTTATCCTTTGATATCCCATATTTTAAAAGTTCTTTTATAAATTCTTCTTTATCAACTTTAAAAACCTTCTTAACAACATTAGGGATTTTCTTTCTTCTATAACTGAAAATTAAAGGAAGAAAATCAAAAAATTTTTTTTCATTTTCAATTTTTATTCTTGGTTTTACCAGTGGAACAATTTTAACAACAACTGATTCCACTTTGGGTCTTGGATAAAAAACATTTTTATTTAGAAAATAGCATATTTTTGTATCGGTATAGAAATAAAGTATTACAGAAATGGGACAGAAATTTTTACTTTCGGGTTTACCAACAAATCTTTCTCCAACTTCCTTCTGAACAGTCAAAAGAGCAAGTTTTATTTTTTTATGAAATTTCAGAATGTGAGCCACTATTGGAGAACTCAAATAATAAGGTGTATTCCCTATAATTTTTACTTTCCCTTTAAAAGAATTCCAGAAATTTTCATCTGACTGTAAAAAATCCTTTTTAATTAAATGAAAATTTTTATATTCAGAAAAATTCTTCTCCAGTATCCTGCAAAAATCTTCATCAATCTCAAATCCATAATATTCTTTTACCCTTTCAATTATTCCTTCTGTTAAAGAACCAAGTCCAGGTCCAATTTCAACAACTGTATCTCTTTTGGTAAGATTTGCAAATGAAAGCAATTTATCCCTTGAATTTCTATCAATCAGAAAGTGCTGTCCAAGGTTTTTCTTTATATCTATCTCTCCTGTTTCTATCAACTTTCTTATTTCCTTTAAAATTAAAAATTTCATTTTATTCAAGAAGTTTTACAATAAATTTATAGGCACTTATAAAACTTGATGGTTTCCCTTTATTTCTATAAGAAATATCAAAAGCAGTTCCATGTCCAGGGCTTGCTCTTGGTAATTTTATCCCTGCTGTAAAATTTACAAGTTTATCAAAATAAAATGTTTTAAGGGGAATAAGTGCCTGGTCATGATATATAGCAATTATTAAATCAAAATTTTTTCTGTAAATTGTATCTGCTGGAAATGGACCTTCTACCTCAATTCCTTCTTTTCTTAAATTTTCTATTGCTGGTTTTAAAATTTCTATTTCTTCTTTCCCAATAATACCATTTTCTCCTGCATGAGGATTTAAACCGCATATTCCAATTTTAGGATTTTCAATTTTCAATCTTTTCAAAAATTCATATCCAACTTTAACTTTTTCATTTATAAGTTTTTCATTTAAATATTTAAAAACATCTATTAAAGGAATATGGACGGTAAGAAGCAAAACTCTATAATTTTCAGCAATCATTACCATAGCATAATTCTTTTCATTCAATTTTTCGGCAAGTAATTCTGTATGACCTGAATAATTATGTCCTGCAAGATTCCATGCTTTTTTAGATATTGGAAGAGTTACAAGAGCATCAATAAATTTTTTTTTCCAGAGATTTATTCCTTCAACAACATATTTAAAAGATGCATCTCCACATATTTCATTATCAACACCTACTGAAAAATTCTTATCTTTTATAATATTCAAATTGTAAACATTAAGAAACCCCTCTTTTATATCTTTCTTTTCCCTTACTTCTCTTATTTTCACTTTCACACCTGTAATTTCAATATTTTTTTCAATTACAGAGGTATCTCCGATTATAACCTGAAAAAAATCTTCTTTTTTAATTTCTTCAAAACCTTTAAGTAATATTTCAGGACCTATACCTGCAGGGTCTCCTAATGTTATACCGATGATTTTTTTCATCAGAGAAATTTTACAGGAATTGTTTTTTTAAGTTCTTCAATATAATCTCTGTATAAAACTGAATATTTTGTCTTAAAGATTCTATCTTTTGCCTGTATGTATTTTTCAAGTTTATCAGCATTCAACTCATTCTTTTCTTTAAGATATATAACTACCCATTTTTTTCCAATTTTAATTGGAGAGGTAATTTTTCCTTTTTCCAGTTTTGATATTTTTTCCAGTATCTCTTCTATAATTTCCGAACTTTTAAGTTTTGCATATTCCATTTCTTTTAAACTTTCTGAATTAAATTTTTCAACAAATTCATCACCACTTTCTTTATTATCAAACCATTTGAAAAAGAACTCATATTCATTATACTCATCTTCAATTTTTTTCATCTCATTTGCAATTTCAACAGGAGTAATTTCTATTTTTGAAATAATTTCTGCTCTTATAAGTTTTTTTATTTTCAAGGCATTCCCAATTTCTTCTTTTAGTTGTGAAATATTTATCTTATTTTCTTTAAGGTAATCGTAAAATTCTTTTAAAGATGGGAAATTTTTCTTAATTCTCTCAATCTCATTTTTAACTTCTTCATCAGTGACTTCTATTTTATTTTTTTCTGCCTGATAAAGTAATAATTTTTCTTCTATTAAATAATTTAATGAAGTTGAATAATCAATCTTATCCCGAAAACTTCTTAAAACTATTTCCTTTTCAAATATTGGTTTGTCTCCAACAATAGCAACAATTTTATCCTGAGTAAAAATAGGAAATATAATTAGAAAAAAGAATATCAAGATTTTCTTCATTTAATTTTCTCCTTTAAAATTTCTAATTTATTTGGATAGATTTCAACTCTACTTTTTTCTTTAAGTTTTTTTAAAAGATTTTCAACTTCTGATTTTTTCTTCTGGGATATAATTAAATTTTTTATCATTGGAGTTGCTTCAGCAAGTGTTAAAATCCTTTTTTCTGTTCTTCCGGTTAATTTTATTATATGGTATCCCATCTCTGTTTTTATAATATTTGCAAGAATTTCACCTGGTTTTAATTGATTTATTAAAGAAGAGACCTCTGGATTTAATTTCTCCACTTCAATCCAGCCAATTTCCCCTCTTTTTTCTCTTGTTGGTGCGATTGATTCTGTTTCAGCAATTTTCTCAAATGATTCTCCAAGACGCAATCTATTTAAAATATCATCTGCCTTTTCTTTTGTATCAACAACAATTTCTGAAATCTGAACTTTTTCAGGAATTATAAACTCCTGTAAGTGAGCATTATAATAGTTGGAAATTTCCTCATCTGTGATTTTAATTTTATCAGTTAAAATATCCTCAACAAACTGCTGTGTTAAAATTTCCATATAATAATTTCTCATTTTACCTTCAATTTTCTTCCTCAATTTTCTTTCATATTTTTTGGCATACTGAAAAAGCAAAATCTGATTAACATAATCATCAATAACAACTTTTGGGTCAATGAAAAAATATTCTTTATAAATATCAGGAGAACTCTCAATTTTTTCAATTATATCATCAACTGTAATCTTATATCCATTTACAACAGCAACTGTTTTTCTTTTATCCTTTATTATCAGAAAAACAAGTGAACCAAAAATTAAAATACATAAAACGATAAGTCCGATAATTCCTTTCCATTTTCTGAAAAACAATTTCAATTTTATTATTTTTATTTTCATAGTTCTCTCTTGTATATTATTTTCTTTTTATTTCTATCATACCATATAACTAACTTTTTCACTCCTGTAATTTCATTATCTTCTATTTTACCATTATTATTTTTATCTTGCACCTTTTGTCCAAGAGAAGTAATTTTGAATACATTGCTTTTTGTTGTGATGAGATTGACTATCTTTGAAAAAACCATTTCCTTTTCTTTTTCTATATCAATAAATAAATCTAAATCATTATCCTTAAAATCAAAACCATATTTTGTAATTTCTTCATTCAATTTTCCTCTTTCTCCTTTCTCTCCATAAACACCCAGAACTTCTGAAATATCCTTAAATGGTCTTGCAGAAATAATTTTTTCAGCAATCTTTTCATCAATAAGAGGTAAACATTCAAGAACCTCTTTTTTAGCAGTATTTATATTTATTCTACCATATATATTATCATCAACTTTTTTATAACAGGTAAGATAATCAACAATTTTTATGTCTTCTCCTTTCCAGAAATTTAAAGTTTTCCAGTTTTCCATTTTATGAATAAATGAAAGTTCTCCAATAGTTGAAAATTGATTATTTTTGACATAAAAACTTGATGGCCATACAACTTTCCAGTTTATTTCACCAAATTCTTTTCCAACCCAGGGTTGAAAATAAGCATTTAACCTTCCTGGAGTTGGAGGACCTAAAATCCAGTCAGCAATTCCTTTCATCCTCGGGTCATTTTTCTGAACACTCATTTCAGGGCCTTCAATAAAATATTCACAGAATTCAATCAAATTGCCATTTTTATCATAAAGTTTCATTGTAAAATCAAGACCGTGATTTGCAAGGAATGGAATTTTACCAAGTAGTTCTCCCAATATCCCCAAAGAACCTGGATTTAAAGCAAGTATTCTTTCATATTGCTGGGAATTTTCAGGGTCTCCATCCATCGGGAAAAACAGTAAAGCAGGTGGTCCCTCATCAGGAATTATAACAGTTATTTTTAAATTATCTCCAATTGTATAGAATGAATGAGGTGCTATTTTTTTGCCAGAAGGTATTGTGATTGAAGTAAATTTATCAATTAAACTTGTAATTTTATTTGCTTTTTCCTGATTTAATTCTGTTTCTTTATTAACAAAATCATCATAAATTTCCTGAGAATTACTAAAAACCTCATTCCAGTTATTTGAAGAAAGAACAAAAACTCCTTCAATTCTCCAGTTCCCTATATCAATTTCTTCAGAATACGGATTAAATATTTCTATAAACTGTCCTCCTTCTTCTTCAAATACTCTCCCTATTGCAAGTTCTCTATATTTCCATTTTTTAACAGCATCAATTTCATTTAAATACGGAGTTTTTTCAATTCCTGTCATAAATTTACTTCCAGTTTTATAAACAGTGGGTATTGAATCCTTATCTCTAAAATCAATTATATTTAAAGCAATTTGAATTGCTTGTGTTTCAGGATAACCCATTTTTTTAAAAAAATCAGACAATTCATAAAAATTCGCTTTATTTATATCAATCCTTTCTTCTTCTTTTCTATTTAAATCCCTGTCATATGAAAAAGTAGTTATATAATTTTTTATCTTTTTATAACTTTCCTCTCCAAGACCTGAAACCATTTTTATTTCTGAAGGTGAAAAATAGGGTCTATCATCTCCTTTTGGTTTTAAATAATAAAATTCATCATCCTCATCAATACCTTCATTTGGTTCATCAATAAATCCATTACCATCATTATCTATACCATCAAAAGGACTTTCAATTATATCTCCATCATCATCAAAATTCGCTTTTCCAGGTTTTCCGTCATTACCATATCTGAAACTAACAATATTATAATAAAGTGATTTGCCAAGAATTTTCTCAAGGATATTTATCTCAAAAACTGTATGTCCCTCATTAAAAGAAGTATTTAAATTCCCTGAAGCATTTATATTAATTTTTCCACTCTCATCCTCTACTAAAACAGCATATCTTCCTATAATATTTCCCTTTCTATCTTTTACATAAAACCATTTTGAATCATTTTCTCCATCATCATCTAAATCAACATCATTCCCTTCAAAATTAACTCTCCAACTATCAAGAAAACAATCATATTCTCTATCATCGTTATCAATTTCCCATATGGCATTTTCAATTCCTATTTTTGAAAAATTCTTTGCCTCCCTTCCAAATATAATTTTCCCTGTTGTTTTAGTCCAGAAATTAAAAAGAACAAGCATCGTTGATGTAAAAAGAAAAATAAGAAGTAAAACCATAATCACAATAATTATAACATCGCCATTTTCACCACCCAATCTTAATTGTCTTTTTAAATTCCCTTTCAATTTCACTCCTTTCTATTTTTCCCTTTGATATAATAATTTTAATTTCAACAAATTCAGGCAATTTTGGTTCATCCATAATTTCAGTATCCCATTTATCAAACCATTTTTCTCCATCAGAATATTTTATACAGAAATCCTTCACATTTTCTCCAAGAATCTGCGCTCCTGGAAATCCATCAAAAAAACTAAAATCTGGATTTTCCTTATCAACCCTTACCATCTCAACCATTATTTTATTATCTTTCCAGTAAATCCCAAATTTTGCAATATCTCCTTCTTTATTTTCTGAAAAAGGTGCAACAAATTTTACCCATTTATCCTCCCCTTTAAAATTCATTCTATATTTTCCTGAAAGGTCATTTATCATTGCGTTTGAAATTCTATTTTCAATATAATCAGAAATAAAAATAATTTCTTTTAAAATTTCCTTTTCAACTGTTTTTTTTCTTGAAGATAAAAGGGAATTTTTCAGAATAAAAATAGCACTGAAGCATACAAATGTAAAAACAAAGATTGCTATTAAAATTTCAATAAGTGTAAATCCTCTATCTTCTCCTGATAGATGAAACAAAATACTTTTTTTCATTCTTTCCCTCTTTTTTCCAGAAAATTTCAAGTTCAACTCTATAAAGGTCCTTTTTTTCTTCAAAAAAACTCACCCTGTAAGAGTAATCAGGATAATCATACAAAACTCCTTCAATACTATCTGGAAGAAAAATATCCTTATTCCCGTAGATATGCTCAACCTGTGTAAAAATTTTATCTGCAATGAAGGAAACATTAACCTCTCTTTTACCCCTTTCACTTAAATTCATAATTACAGGATAAACTCTTACAAGCACTATAATCCCTGATGCAAGAATAAAAAGTCCAATTAAAACAGTTATTAATGTAAAACCATATTTCAATCTTCTATTATACATTTTCCTGTAATATTATGAACTTTTATTTTCTTCTCCTTCTTTGAAATTTCTTCAACTAAAACTATATGTCCTGCCTGTTTTGCTGTTCCATCAGGGAAAAAAATAAGAGGGTCCATACCTTCTGTTTTTTCTTTTATTTTAATATTTTCTGGCATCTTTATTTCTTTCCAGACAAGGACATTCCCTTCTTTTAAAATTCTAAAACTTCTCTCATTAAAAATCACAGAAAAATTGCACCTTTCATTTATTGCATATTCTCTTGCAAGATTTATTCCTTCAACAATTTCAGCACATGCAGTATTCAAAAGATATTGCTGATGATATTTCTGAATAAGAGTAGTTACAGGAATTAAAAATAAAAGGAAAACAAAAATAACTATCAAAATTTCTATAAATGTAATACCCTCTTTCGCCATAAAATTATTTATTTTCAATAAATTCCTTATGAAGTTGAATCAATGCTTTCTGTCCATCCTTTTTTCTTATTACACAGGATATTTTTATCTCAGAGGTGCTTATCATTTCTATATTAATTCCTGATTTTGCAAGACAGTTAAACATTTTTCCTGCAACTCCTGGCTGATTCATCATACCTATACCAATAATTGATACCTTACATATATCAGAATCAGTAATAACCTTTTCAGCACCTATTTCTTTACCAATTTTCTCAACAATTTCTTTTGCCTTATTCATATCATTTATATTAACTGTAAAAGATATATCTGCAAAATTATCCCTTCCAACATTCTGAACAATAACATCAACATTTATTCCTGCCTGCCCAAGTGCTGAAAATATCTTACCGGCAATTCCGGGTTTATCAGGAACTTTAAATATTGAAATTTTTGCCTGATTTTCATCTATAGAAACAGAAGAAACAACCGCTCCTTCCTTCAATTCTATTTCCTTTACCATTGTTCCCTCCCCATCTTTAAATGTTGATTTTACAACAAAAGGTATTTTATATTTTTTAGCAAATTCAACTGCTCTTGACTGCATAACTTTAGCCCCGGCACTTGCCATTTCAAGAAGTTCATCATAAGAAATAACAGGTATCAATTTTGCATTTTCAACTCTATTCGGGTCAGAAGTATAAACACCATCTACATCTGTATAAATTTCACATATATCTGCTTTTATTGCTCCACTTATTGCTATTGCAGTAAGGTCAGACCCTCCCCTTCCAAGAGTTGTAATTGAATTTTCTGAACTTATACCCTGAAAACCAGCAACAACAACAATTTTATCTTTATTCAATTCTTCTAAAATTTTTGATGGTTCAATTTTCTGAATTCTTGCTTTAGTATGCAATGTATCTGTTTTAATACCTGCAAAATATCCTGGAAAACCTTCTGCCTGTTCTCCATAACTTTCAATAGCCATACATAAAAGAGAAACAGAGACAATTTCTCCTGTGGATAAAAGTAAATCAAGTTCTTTTTCAGGTGGATTTTCCATAATATTTTTTGCAAGTGAAATTAAATTATCGGTTGTCTTTCCCATAGCAGAAACAACAACCACTACTTTATTTCCCTTCCTTTTTGTTTCAACTACCTTTTTCGCAACAAATTTAATTTTTTCAATATCTGCAACAGAACTACCACCATATTTTTGAACCACTAAAGCCATTTTCCTCCTTTTTAAAAATAAATTATAACATTTCTATTTACAAAAACAAAAATCAAAGGTAAAATAAAAATATGAGAAGCATTTATAATTTTATATGTGATAATGTCCCCTGTATAATTTTACTTTTAGACAAAGATAGAAACATCATTGAAGTAAATGAAAGAATAAAAGATTTTGATTATAAAATTGAAGATATCATTAGAAAAAATCTAAATGAAATATCTTTTTTTATCTCTGAAGATTCAATAAATGAATTATTTGAAAACAAAGGTAAACTTGTAAAATTTGAAGTTATTTCAGGGGAAAAAGACAAAAAAACTGTTATCGGAAAGTTAATTGAGTTAGATGAGGAAAAAGAAAAATATTTAATTATAATGCATGATATAACAGAAGAAGAATTACTTAAAATAAAATTAGTGGATGAAGAAGAAATTATCACAGAATTCTATTCTCTTTTTGAAAAAAGTGTTGCTGGTATTTATATTTTTGATGATAACTTAGATTTTCTTTATGTAAATCCTTCCTTCTGTAATATTGTTGGTTATAGTAAAGAAGAATTAATTGGAAAAAAGAAATCTTATGAAATTGTTCATCCAGATGATGTAAATTTAGTAAATGAAATGATTAAAAAAAGATTTTCAGGAGAAATTGAAGTAGCAAGTTATTTTTTGAGATTTAAAAGACCTGATGGAAAAGTAAGATACTGTTATGCTACTGGAAAGTGTGGAAAATATAAAGGGAAAAAAGTTATAATGGGGAGTTTAATTGATATTACTGATAGAGTAGATATTGAAAATAAATTAAAAGAAGAACATAATTTACTTGAACAAACTTTAAATGGGGTAATTTATGCAATTACAAAAATAGTTGAAATTAAAGACCCTTATACAGCAGGCCATCAGATAAATGTTGCAAAATTATCTGAGGAAATAGCAAAAGAATTGGGATTTAAAGAAGATAAAATTAAAGAAATTTTATGGGCTTCATTATTGCATGATATTGGTAAAATTTCAGTTCCTGCTGAATTACTTGTCCTTCCAAGAAAATTAAATCCAGTAGAATTTTCTATAATAAAAACACATCCATTAGTTGCCTATAATATATTAAAGGTAATTCCGAATTTTGAAAATATAAGTGAAATAGTTTTACAGCACCATGAACGACTTGATGGAAGCGGTTATCCAAAAGAAATTAAAGGAGACCAAATTTTAAAAGAGGCAAGGATAATTGCAGTTAGTGATGTTGTTGAAGCAATGATTAATCACAGACCTTATAGACCCGCTTTAACTCTTAATGATGCATTTGAAGAAATATATAAAAATAAAGGGATAAAATATGATGGAGAAGTTGTGGATATATGCATTTATTTATTCAGAAAGAAAAACTTTAAATTCACCTAAACATTTATTATCTGAAATTTAAAATCATTTCCAACTTTCATAATACTTAAAACTTCAAATCTAAATGGTAAATCAATTTTTTTTGAATCAAGATATGTAAGAGCAACCTGCTCAATCTTTTTCAATTTTCTTTCGTTTACCGCTTCTTCAGGCAATCCAAATTTATCAGAACTTCTTGTTTTGACCTCTATAAAAATAATTTCTCTTTTCTTTTTTGCTATTAAATCAATTTCGCCTATCTTTGTTCTATAATTTCTTTCAATTATCTTATAACCCTTTTTCTTTAAAAACTCAATTGCTTTTTCTTCTCCCAGTTTTCCAAGGTAAATATTATTCATTTATTTTTATTTCTGAGATAATACATTTTTGCTCTTGGTGCAAGCCGGTTTCTTTCCCTTGTTTTCAGAACCTCAATCTTTACAACATTTGGAGAGTATAAAGGAAAAACTCTTTCAACTCCTTCTCCATAAGAAATTTTTCTCACTGTAAATGTTTCTCTTATTCCTTTTCCCTTTCTTGCAATGCATGTTCCTGTAAAAATTTGAATCCTTTCTTTTTCTCCTTCCTTTATTCTTATGTGAACCGCGATTTCATCCCCTGGCCAGAAAACAGGAATTTCTTTATCAGGTTTTAATTTTTCTTCAATTTCTTCAATTTTTCTCAATGCCATTTTTTCCTCCCTGTTTAATATATTTTTCATAAAGGTCTGGTCTTTTTTCCTTTGTCATTTCAATTGCCATCTTTCTTCTCCATTTTTCTATCTCTTTATGATTTCCTGAAATTAAAACCTCAGGGACTTTCATTCCCCTAAAATTTTCAGGTCTTGTATAGCATGGCCAGTCAAAAATATAATTATGAAAACTATCATAGGTAGGTGCATCTTCTGGCAAAACTCCTTTCAAAAGACGAACCACACTATCAACTATAACCATTGCAGGTAGTTCTCCCCCTGTTAAAATATAATCACCTATTGAAATCTCATAATCACATATCTTTTTTACCCTTTCATCAACTCCTTCATAATGACCACAGATTATAATAAGACCTTTTTCTTCACTTAATTTTTTTGCAATCTGTTGATTATAAAGAAGACCGGTTGGACTTGTTAAAATAACCCTGCCTTCTTTATTCGTTTTCTTTATCATTTCAACTGCATCATATATTGGTTGACATTTAAGAACCATTCCTTTCCCTCCACCATACGCTTTATCATCAACCTTTCTATGTTTATCCTTTGAAAAATCCCTTAAATTCCATATCCTTATCTCAACAATTTTCTTTTCCTTTGCTCTCTTTATAATACTTACATCCAGAGGAGTAAATATTTCAGGGAAAATAGAGATTATGTCTATTAGCATTTAATTTATATTATCCCTTTTTTCTTTAAAAATGCTTCCACTGTTTGACTTGGTTTTGCTCCAACACTCAACCAGTATCTAACCCTGTCTTCCTTAACTTCAAAAATTGCAGGGTCAGGTAAAGGGTCATAATATCCTAAAATTTCAAGGACATCACCTCTTCCATCTTTTTCATCACTCACAGCAACAACTCTAAAAAAAGGCCTATTCCTTTTCCCTTTTCTCACCAATCTTATTTTTGTTGCCATATTTTTTCTCCTTTATAATTTTTCTTCTTTTTGAGTTTCTATACTTTTATGAACAGCAAGAGCAATTTTTGTTACTTCAAGTCCATCCTCTCCAAAAGCACTTATTCCATTCTTCAAATCTTCAATTTCATTACCCTTTTTCAAATACATTATATTATAAACAAAATCTGCAATACTTTCAATACCATATCCAGAATAAAATTTCTGTCCCATTTTTTCCACTTCATTTATAAAAACAGGATTATAAGTCATAACTCCTTCATTTTCATAACAAACTCTTGTTCCCCTATCCTGACTATCACATTCTATAATTCCTTTTTCTCCAACAAGTTTAAAACCCTGATTGACAATACTTTCAAAATTTTCAGGAAGAATCCAAGAAAGTTCAAATGATATAACTGTTTTATTTTCAAATTCAACAATTGCAACAACAGCATCAAATGTATCTATTCCAAGTGAACTCAATTTATTTTTTACTCCTTTTGCATAAACACTTTTTCCATTGCTTTTTAAAAACCATCTCATCAAATCAAAAAAATGAACACCAAGAAACCAGACAGGAGAACTCTTACCAGCCCAGTTAGGAAACCAGTCCCTCGGAACAACAATTTTATCTTCCATATGAACAGAACCATATTCAATCCTTCCAAGTTTCCCTTGTTCTATATCCCTTTTAATTGTTTGATGAAATGGGTCAAATCTTTTATGGAAATCTACCTGAAGTAAAACATTATTTTTTTTGCATTCTTCTATCATCTCATTACATCCTTCAACAGTTACATCAAGTGGCTTTTCAACAAAAACATGAATTTTTTTACTTGCAGCATAAACTGCGGGTTCTTTATGAAATGGGTCTGGAGTGGCTATTGCAACACCATCAAGATTTTCTTTTTCAATCATTTCTTTATAATCAGTATAACCTTTCACATTAAATTTTTTAACATTTGTTTCAAGAACTTTTTCATTTATATCACATATTGCGATAAGTTTGCATATTCCGGATTTTTCAAGTTGACTGTATGTATTAAGAATATTTGTCCCGAATTTTCCAAGTCCTATTATACCAAGTTTTATCATTTTTCAACCCCCAAAATTTTTAAAATTGTTCTTAATATAATTTCACATCCCTTTTTAATATCATATATTTTTATTTTTTCATTATCTGAATGAGCATCATCAAGTGAACCAGGACCAAAAACAACAACAGGCATTTTTCCGACCTTATTAAATAATCTGGCATCACAACTTGCAATAAAACCCTCAACAACAGGTATAACTTCTGCTTCCTTACAGGCATTTTCCATTGTTTTCACAAGAATATGATCACGAGGTATTGAATAGGAATCATTATGTAATTTTGGAAAGGATAGTTTATAATTGGAAACAATCCATTCATCTCCACAGTTTTTAATAACATCTTCAAATTCACTTTTTATTCCGTCTAATGTTTTATTCGGCAAAAATCCTATTCCACCCTCTACTTCTACTTTTCCACAGACCATACTTGGCCATCCTTCTCCTTTAATCACACCAAAATTCAATTGAACAGGTTGCTTAAATCTATCAAATAAAGGAAAATTTTTACTCTCTTCAATCAATTTTCTTTCAAAATCTTTTAGTTTTGTATAAAGATAACAGAATTTTTCAATAGCATTAACTCCTTCCCATATTTTACCCATATGAACACTTTTTCCGAACAATTCAAGTTTAAACCATAAAGCACCTCTATTGGCAGGAGTAATCTTAAGTTCAGTTGGTTCAAGGACAATAACTGCATCTCCCTTATATCCCTGCCTTATCAAAGAAAGAGTTCCATTCCCTCCAATTTCTTCCTCTATAACAATTTCAACAATAAGTTTACCTTTAATTTCTATATCCATTTTTTTAAGTGTAAGTAAAATTAAATAAATTGTCGCAATTTGACCTTTTGCATCACAGGCGCCTCTTCCAAAAATATACCCATCTTTCTCTTCAGGAAAAAATGCTTTTTCCCAGTTTGAAGCAGGAACAGTATCTGAATGAGTATTTAAAATTAAAACATTTCCTTCATTTTTGCCAATTTCCAGAACAAGATTTTTTCTTAGTGAATAATCACAATTTTTATCACTGAATGTATATTCAGGGTCATTTTTTATACTTTCATCTATCTCAACAAGTTTACACTCTCCAAATTTTTTAAATTTTTCATAAATAAATTTTTGAATTTTTTCTTCACCAGCACCTGAAATACTCTCAATACTTATTAAATCCTTAAGAAATTCTTTTGCCTCATTCAAACTCTCTTCAATTATTTTTTCAATTTCATCCATTTATAACCTCATTTATCGCCTCTTCTATAACCTGACACCCTTCTAAAATTGGTCTTTCATCAATGATAAGTGGTGGATTTACCTTTATTGTAGCACTTTTAAAACCAACAGGAGCAAAAAATAATAAACCCTTTTCAAAACACTTCTCAACAATTTTAAAAGCAATATCAGGGTCTGGATTTTCAGTTCCTTCCTTAACTATATGTAATCCCCAGACAAGACCTTTACCACAAACAAAACCAACACAACCATATTTTTTTAGTTTTGAAAGTTCTCTCTCAAAAACTTTTCCCATTTTTTCTGCATTTTCCCACAATCTGTACTTTTCTATATATTTTATACTTCCTAAGGCAGAAGCACAGCATAAAGGATTTCCTGTATGGGTGCTTGTCATTGTCCCTGGTTCATACTGATCCATAATTTCTTTTTTTCCAACAACAGCAGATATTGGAAGAGAACTTGAAATCCCCTTTCCAAGAACAAATAAGTCAGGGATTATTCCATAATGCTGAAATCCCCATAAAGTCCCTGTTCTACCAAAACCTGCCTGGATTTCATCAAATATCAATAACACTTCATTTTTATCACACCATTCCCTTAAATTTTTTACATATTCACAGGGCATAAAAGAAGCATTTCCTCCCTGATATGTCTCACTTATAACAGCACACACATCTTTCCCTTTTATATTTTTTTCATTCAAAATTTTTAAAAATAAATCAAAACTTTTATCCTTACATCTTGGATCACCAGGAAAAGGAACCTGTATAATGTCAGGGTCTGGATTAACAATCCATTCTTTCAGGTTTGGTATACCGCCTATCATCTGAGCACCGAGTGTCCTTCCGTGAAATGCACCTTCAAAAGAAATTATCACCTTTTTATTTTTCTTTTTCCCGTATGTTCTTGCGAGTTTAATAGCACATTCAACACTCTCTGCTCCTGTTGTAAGAAGAAAAACCTTTTTTAATGGCTCTGGAGATAAAGAAGCAATTTTTTCAACAAGTTCTGCCCTTATTTCAGAAGGAAAACAATAATTGTGTAAAAGTGGTTTTTCAATCTGTTTTTTTATTTCTTCAAGAACAAATTCATTTCCATGTCCTGCATTTGCAACAAGAACACCGGAAGAAAAATCAAGCCACATATTTCCATATTTATCAAATACATTTATACCAACTGCCCTATCCCATAAAACTGGCGGCTGACCTGACATTGAACGAGGTTCATACTTTCTTAATTTTTCAAGGATAGGTATTGACTCCGGAACAGGTATATCAGTTACTATTTTTCTGAATTCTGTTTCAATTCTCTTTATTTTTTTAGGAATTAATTCAAATTCCTTTCCCAATTTTTCCTCCTTTCAATTTATAATTAAAGGCAAGGAATATTTCAAAAAGAAGATTAACTATTACTATATACCTTTTCAACAAAATCTATTATTTTTTCAACTTTTGCAAGACGACCCTTTCCTGTTTTTCCACTTGCAAGTTCACCTTCTTCAGGTTCTATAAAATAATATCCGAATTTTTTCAATTTTTTAACATTTTCCTGAACTATATCATTTTTCCACATATTTTCATTCATTGCTGGAGCAAAAATAACCGGTCCAGAAAATGCTAAAATTGTAGTTGTTAAAAGGTCATCACATACTCCAGAAGATATTTTTCCAATTATATTTGCTGTCGCAGGACATACTAAAATTATTGAAGCAAAATCAGCCAAAGCAATATGATCTTCTTCATAAAATTTTTTTTCAAACATCTCAGAATAAACTGGATTTCTTGATAATGTTTCAAATGTTAAAGGACTGATAAATTTTTTTGCACTTTCAGTCATTACAACCTTAACAGACCAGTGATTTTTTATAAGTTTTCTGACAACTTCACAACTCTTATATATTGCAATAGAACCTGTAACACCTACAATTATATTTTTACTCTTTTTCTCACCCATAAAAATATTTTACAACAATTTGAAAAAAAATAAAAATTGGTTTAAAATTAACTGGTTTTTTAAAATTAAAAGGGTAAAGATTGATGGAAGGATATAAATTTAAATTAAAAGGAAGTTTTTTAGAAAATTATAAAATTGAAGAAGTTATCTGGCATGGAGGAACATCAACCATTTATAAAGGATTATCACAAGATTCAGATTTAAACAAAATTGTTGCAATTAAAGTTCTCCATCCTTACAGAAATCTTCCACATCAAATAAAAGCATTCAAAAAAGAGTTCAAAATACTCAAAAATCTTTCCCATCCAAATATTGTAAAAGTTTACAAATTCGGTAGAGTTGATAAAATATATTACATAATTATGGAATACATTGATGGGAAAAGTTTAAGAAATATTTTAAATGAAAATTCAGAAGTTTCCTCCAGAACAATTTTAAAAATATTGATTAAAGTTGGAGAGGCAATTGAATATGTGCATTCAAAAAAAGTAATTCATAACGATATAAAGCCAGAAAATATTCTAATAAGCAAAAATTTTCTTGATTTAAAAATTATTGATTTTGGCTATGCAGAAAAATTACCAGTTTTCAGAAGAATTAATTATACAGGAGGAAGTGAAAAATATATTGCACCTGAAAGAAAAAAAGGAATTATTTCTTTTAAAAGTGATATTTATTCCTATGGAGTGATGATTGAAGAAGTGCTTTCCAGTTATGATTTAATTGAAGAAATTTATCCTTATATTCTTTTATCACAATCTGAAAATCCTGAAAAAAGACCTCCTTTAAAAGAAATAATAAAAAAATTGAAGGAAATTTATGAAAATTGGAATAATAAGTGATATACATTCAAATCTTGAAGCATTTAAATCCTCAATTAATTTTTATGAAAAAAATAATGTTGATAAACTTATAATCTGCGGTGATATTATTGGTTATGGTCCTGACCCTTATGAATGTATAAATTTAGCAGAAGAAAATGCTGATATTATATTGAAAGGAAATCACGAAGAAGGAATTATAAAAAATGATTTTTCAAGATTTAAAAAATATGCAAGAATTTCTCTTGAATGGACAATTAATGAAATTAATGAAAAAATAGAAAATATTAAAAGATGGGGAGAAAAAAAAGAAATTTATGATTTATTTTTTGTTCATGCATCAATAACAGACCCTTACTACAAATATCTTTTTAAAACAGTTGATACAGAAGAAGAATTTGAGAAACTTGAAAAAAAAATTTGTTTTATTGGACATACACATATTCCAGTGATATTTAAAAAAGATATAGAAACAGGAAAAATTGAAAAAGTTTTACCGGATTTTTCAGGTAAAATTGAACTTGATATAGAAGAAAATTTTAAATATATAATAAATGTTGGAAGTACCGGTTTTCCAAGAGATGGTTTTCCTTTCCCCTGCATTTCTATTTATGATACTGAGAGAAAAAATTTTAAACTTTATAGAATTGAGTATAACATTGAAACAACTTTGAAAAAAGTTATTGAAAAGGGTTTACCTTCAAAAATATGCAATTTATTAAAAGGTTTCTGATTTTGGATTCAACTCTTTTATTTTTAATAAAACATTTTCCTTTTGAAAAATATTTTCCTGACAGATAACATCTATCCACCCTTTTTCTTCCTTATCTTTCAATATTTTTTCTATTGGTTTACCGGTAATCTGATTTATAGTCCATGCAATTGAAATATCAAAAAATGAAAAATTTTTTCTTAAATTAATGAATTCATCCTCCTTAATCTTTCCTGCCTTACATATTTTTTTCATAATCTTTTCTGCATAATAAGGTGTATTTGCTCTTTTTTCTATTTCTATTGCTTCACTGAATAAAGGGATTAATTCTTCTTTCCCTTCTTTTATTGCATTTTCAAGGACTGAAATTGAATTTTTTATTTCATCATAGTTTGCTTTCTTTACTTCTCCAGATGCAATAAAAACTGAAAGCCCGAGAAAAACACAAATTATTTTATTCATGAGAACCTCCTTTTTTATTTTTATTATACTAATAATCAATATTTTTCATCAAGTTTAAACTTTTGCTTTTTAATTTCATAAATTTTATTGTATGGTGGAAAACTATATTTTGAACTCAAATAGTATGATTTAAGTGCTTTTTCCTTTTGTCCAAACGCTTCCCACATCATACCTTCTTCAAAATAAATCTTCCAGGATGTTGGATTATTTCTCTGTCCTTTTCTGTATGTCTCAACTGCTTCATTCAATTTTTCTTCATAAGAAAGACCTTCATTATAAAAACTTTTTGCCTCTGACCACTGTAACCACCCCTTTAAAATATAACTTTCAGGGTTTTTTGGCTGCATATAAGAAATGAAAGATAAATATTCAATTGCTCTATCATAATTTCCACAGTGGAATGCCTCATCAACTTTAATCCAGACAAATGGAACAAGAATATGGAATACACAAATACAGAAAAATGGAAATACAACAAATACAAAAATTATAAAAAATTTTCTTTTTCTCATAACTTTTGCGCTTGCCGGGAATTGAACCCGGATTCTCTGGCTCCGGAGGCCAGCGCTTTATCCATTTAAGCCACAAGCGCCTCTTGATAAAATTATACCTTACCTGTCAAACTTTTCAAATCTTTTCCGAGGCCCGTCATCAGTTTTTACAAAGTCCATGATTTAAAATGGAATTAATTTAGATAGAATAACCGCCAGTTTCTTCAAAATTTCTCTTATCAGTACTTTTAAAAATTTGTTTTTCCCTAAATTTATTGCTATTGAAGGAGAAAATTTATAATAAAGTCCTACAAGATACCTACCTATTGATATTTTTGAAACCAGTTTATCCCTGAATTTTTTAAATACAGAAATTTCCCATACATTAGAATTTTCAAATACACAAGTAGCAATAAAACATCCTGTTTGTCCCTCAATTTTAAACTCTTTTTCACACAAAGGGCATTTGTAGGTATCAGGTCTATTATCTAAATATTTTATTGTTCCACAGTTAGGACAGACAAATTTAAATTTATATCCTTTGCTGTATATATAAGGATAACCACAATTTGAGCATACTTTTCTCGGAGGTCTAATTCTATAAGTCGGATAAATCCTGCTTCTTCCAAATGTTAGATAAAAAGCACTATCAAACTCATTTCTACCTTCAACTTCAGATTACAGTTTTTACAATAATAAACTTCAACCAGTTTTACATAACATCTATCCATTTTACATCTCCACTTATTTTTTCTCCTTTTTCAATTATCTTCCTGTAAATTTCTCTTATTTCTTCATCAAAAAAATAAGGCGAAAGAAGGTAATTTTTATCAGCGATTATAATAAGTGCTTCTCTTGCTCTTGAAAGTGCCACATTTAAAAGTTTTTTATCTGTAATTAATGGAGAGGGTTCAATATCAATGTCAGGAATATCAAAAAATATTATGTCATACTCTTTGCCCTGAAAAATATGGACTGTTCCTGTTTTTATAATTTCAAGAAGTTGTTTTTCTTTTAGATATTTATAAATTGTGCATACCTGGGCATTGTAAGGAGTGATTATTCCTATTTTTAAGGGTTTGTCCAGTTTTTCCAGTAATTTTTCTATATAATTTACGATTGCCTTTGCATGTGGTTCATTTCTTCTATTGACAATTTCAGGTCCAATTTCAATCTTCCCATGACTATCAACAAAGAATACCCTCTTATTCAAATTTAGAACTTCATCCTTTTTTCCGCATTTCAATTTTCCTTCATAAAAAAGTTCACTTACAAGTTCATTTATTTCTTCTGCCATTCTATACTGAGTATCAAGGAAGACACATCTTCTATCTTCAAGAGTTTCTTCAATATTTTCAGCACCAATTCCTATCTTCTCAAAAACATTTTTTGAAAACCATTCATTTGGTCTTTCCATTTCTTTTGGGTAAGGTGGAGGAAGTTGTGCAGGATCACCAGCAAGTATAAGTCCTTTTTCAGCAAGATAACTTATCGCAACAATATTAGGGATTGGTGTCATTGAAACTTCATCAATTAAAATAAAATCAAATGGCTTAACTTTTTTCCTGTAGAATATATTGTTAAAATTACCTGCAACTATTTTCGCATATGGAGGGATTTTTTTAGAAAAAAATCCCCGGATTTCAGAAGGTGTTTGTGGCCTTTCATCTCCCAATCTTATAATTTCTTTTTTTTTATATTGAAATTTACTTATAAACTTTTTTAAGAGTTCATCAACAGCACTATTTGATAATGAAATGACAAGAGTTCTATATCCATTCCTGTAAAAGATATTCAAAATATTGCATAAAACTTCTGTTTTTCCAGTTCCAGGTGGTCCCCAGATAAATGTTATATCCTGAAAACATGCTCTTCTAATTGCTTCTATCTGGGACTCATTTAGATTTTCTTCTATTAATTCATCTATAATTCCAGAAAAACCGGAAAAAACAGGTGTCTTTTTTATATTGAAGAAATAGTCAAGATATCTGTTATTTTCATACCTTTTTTCTATAAGGAATTCAGCAAGTTTCTCAATGTTTTTTCGAAAATCAGAAATGTAATAAATCCCCTCTCTGTCTGCTATCTCTTTAAGTTTTTCAATCTCTTTTGAATCAAGGGAATTTTTACCAGCAGGAATAATAACCTTTAATTTATCCTCTTCAAATTCTAATTGCCCTTCCAGAAATCTATCTCCAAACTTAAAATCATAACTTTCCCTCTCTTCCCTCATATCTATCTGGATTCTCTCATGATAATTCTCAAAAACAAAATAAATAAAATCTTCATCTCCCACTTTTTCTTCATATAACTCAATCAATCCAAAAACAAAATATGGTTGTCTATTTTTCTTATTTTCAATTCTTTCTCTTTCCTGTTTTACTGCCTCTATAATCTCATCTATTTTTAATTTCGGTTCTAAACTTTCAATTTCTTTTTTTGCTTTTTCCTTCCAGATTGGGGATGGGAAAAATTTATATGCCTTGCTGAAATCATAAATTGCTTTTTCTCTATATACTCCGTTTTTTGTTTTTTCATACCAGTATTTATACGCAAGTCCCCTTTGATAATAAAACATCCCATCATCTCCATATTGAAAAATAAGATTTTTAAAAATTCTTTCTCCTTCATCAATATCATTAATCATTATTTCATATGCTCTTTTTGCCATTCTTGTATTTTCACTAAATCCACTGGTTTTCATCCTGCCTTCCCTTTTTTTAACTCCTCAATTAATCTGAGATATGCAATCAAAATAGATTTTTCTTTATCAAAAAACAGGTCATGAAATTTCTCCACTTTTTCCTTAATTTCCTCAGGGTTGGTTAAACCACCTTTTAATTTATTCCTTAATTCTCTTTGTGTATATATAACTCCATCTTTGCGAAATAAAGAAAAAATAGAATGGTCCCTTATTAATTTCCTAACAAATTCCACAGTTGGTTTTAACTTATCTCTTAAATTCAAAGGGATTTTCTCTGGATTTTCACAATAACTCAGCAACAATTCAATTTCAAATGCTCCTACACCTGGATAAAATTTTAATTTTCTGCCTTCCTTTTTTAATTTTACAGATTTTACAGAACTTTTGGGGTCAGGAATTATTACTTCCCTGTATCCACAATCATAAAACAATTCAAATAATTTTTCCAGAAATCTATTTCTTACACTTTCTGTTGCAGTCCAAAAACTGTGAATACATGGAATCCCTGTCTTTAACTTACCACTTTTAAAATCTAAATAAACCCTTTCGCCGTCTATAATATAATACTTTTCAAATTCATTAAGAGAACCCCAATAATTACCCAAACCAAATGTTGAACTCAAACGCGCCTCTATATTTCTGTCTGATTCTCTTACAACATAATTAAAACCAAGTTCATAAAGTTTTGATTCAAAAATAATCCTGTCATTTCCTTCAAAATAATCCCTTTCTATAAAATGTAAATCACCGGGGCTACTCACCTTTATTTTTCTAACTTCTTCAGGAGATTTATTAATAATGTCATATTTAAAGAAACGGCCGAGATTTGTTAAAAAAAAGGAACTACCTGGTCCTGCCTCTTTTTCAAAAACTCTGTGTAAAATTCTTAATTCTTTCTCTTCTTCTATTTCTTCCCATTTTATAGAATGCTGATAACTTTCTTCTGAAATAAGGTCAATTATCATATCAATATTATTGTTTTTAATATATTCCTTCAGTCCCTCTGTTAATGTATTAATCCAGTAATCAACCAGAGTCCCCTGGTCTCCGGTATCTCCAGTTATTACATCTGTTAAATGACAATTATAATCCTGAATTGAATCTTCAAAACTAATTAATCCATATAAACCAGAAACGATTAATATATGATAACCTTTTTCTTTTGCTTTCTTCCAATCTTCTTCATTCAGTTGAATAAAAAACCTTCCTTTATATCTCTTATAGGCAGGTAAATATCTTTTTTCTTCATTATTTCCAGCAAAATCAGGGCCATCTATTAATTCAATGTTTTCTCCTATTACACCTCTATTTCCTTCCCGTAATTCTCTATCTTCAACCTTACAAGTTTGGATTAGTTTTTTTATCTCTTTTCTTTTTTCAAGAAATTTTTCTTTAATTTCACTTATTGAATTAATAAAATTTTGGGTTTTAAATTCCCCATTTTCAGTTTTTTTCTTCCCACTGCAACTAATCAAAATTAGAATATTACCCATTCTTCAACCCTCAAAATTATTATATACCACATAAAAAGAAATTCCAGTCCAGCCACCAGAAAAAAACATCTGTTAACCTCCGATGTTCACAAATAATAAATTTATAATTAAAAGACTACGAAAAAATGCTTGAAGAAAGTGGCACACTTTGAGGAGGAAAATGGAACTTTTAAATTATGAAAAACTGGTAAAATTATTGAGTATCAAAGGATGCGAGGGGAGGGAGTTGAACCCTCACGGGATAACCCCACTGGATCCTAAGTCCAGCGCGTCTTCCTTTCCGCCACCCTCGCATATATATTCCAAATACATTGTCTATCAACAATCTCGCCATCCCACCTCTAAGGTGGGCAGAGGCATTTTAAATACTTAAAGAAATTTTTATTGCTTCATTTAAAAATTTTACCGGAATAATCTCTATCTGTGAAACAGATACATCTTTTTTATTTTTTTCTGGAATAATTGCTCTTTCTATGCCAAGACGGGCACACTCTTTCAATCTTAAATTTATATTTTCAACACCTCTTATTTCTCCAGTAAGTCCTATTTCTCCAATTATAACAGATTTTTTTATAGGTGGAATATCCTTTAATGAAGAAACACAGGAAACAGCAACTGCAAGGTCACAACCAACTTCATTTACCTTTAAACCACCTCCAACATTAACATAAACATCAAAGGTATTAAAATTGAATTTAAGTTTTTTTTCTAAAACAGCAATTATTAATGAAACCCTATTATAATCAACACCTGAAACAGTTCTTCTCGGTATTCCATAATAAGTTGGTGTGACAAGTCCCTCTATTTCAACAAGTATTGTCCTTGTTCCTTCAATTGTCGGGAAAATAGTTCTCCCGGGAATATTTCTCTCAATATCCTGAATGAAAATACTTGATGCATCGGGTATTTCTTTAAGTCCATTTTCTTCCATTGAAAAAACACCTATCTCATTTGTTGAGCCAAATCTGTTTTTAAAGCATCTTAAGATTCTTAAATTTGTTCTTATATCTCCTTCAAAATAAATTACAGAATCTACTATATGTTCAAGAATCTTTGGACCTGCAACTACACCTTCTTTTGTGATATGTCCTACAAGAAAAGTTGAACAATCATTTGTTTTTGTATATTTCATAAAAAAGTTTGCATTTTCTCTAACCTGTGTGACTGAACCAGGGATTGTAGGAATTTCTGGATTATATACTGTCTGAATGGAATCAACAATTACAAAATCAGGGTTTATCTTTTCAAGACCATTTTTTATTGAATTTATCTCTGAACTTGTGAGTAAATATATTCCATCACTTTCAATACCAAGCCGTTTTGCTCTCATTTTTATCTGATTCTGTGATTCTTCTCCACTTATATAAAGAACTTTATAACCATTTTTAGCAAGGTTACCTGCAACAGTTAAAAGAAGAGTTGATTTTCCTACACCTGGCTCTCCTGCAACAAGAATATAACTTTTTTTCACAACTCCGCCTCCAAGAACTCTATCAAATTCTTCAATTTTAGTTTTTATTCTGGGAGTATCTTCAAATTCAATTTCTGTTAATTTTTTAGGAGGCATTATTTCTTCTTCAAATTTTTCTAACCCGGTATAAAATTCTTCTATAAAAGTATTCCATTTCCCGCAATTAGGACACCTTCCAAGTAATTTAATTGTTTGATAGCCACATTCAGAACATACAAATATACTTTTTTCTTTTTTCATTTTTTTCTGAAAAATAGTTTCCAGGGATTTTCTTTTATATCCTTAACAAAATTCAAAACTTCATTATAGAGTTCTTCACTGTATAAAAATTTACCAGCGCTTCCTTTACCTGATTTTAAATCTACTAAAATTTTATTTAAATTATCAAAAGTTGTACTCATTTTTTCAGATGCATCTTTAATCTTTTCAGTTGTTTCTTTTAAAACTACTATTTCTTTTTTAATATCATCTATCATTTCCTCTTCCTTCATAATTTTTGCTATAAGCCCTTCTGTTTCAAGTTTCTCGAAGAATTCTTTTATCTGTAAGGATGTTTTTTTAAACTCTTCCGATGTTTCCGAAAAATCTGTAATAAGTTTATCTGCTTTATCTTTTAAAGTTAGAAAATCCCTGACATTTTCCATTGTCTTTTCAATCTCATTTTTACTGGAAGTAAAAAACAAATCAACATCTTCAATAGTCCTTGAGATTTTAGAGGAATTTTCTTCAATAAAATTGTTTAGATTATTATTTGTTTTAGAAAGCCCTTCAACAAGGTTATTTATCTTCATAAAAGAATTATTTACTCCATCAAGCACATTTTTAGAACTTACAAGGATTTCTTTTATCTGGTCCTGAACTTTTTTATCACCTGTAATTTTGCTAACATCTGAAAGTATTTTATTCAAATTTGTAGCAATTTCTTCTCCCATATTTGCAATTTTATCAACAGATAAGGGATTCTCTCCAATAATAGTTTCTCCCTTTTTTATAAATTCCTTTTCATTTGAAGGATATATTTCAATATACTTTTCTCCTATTATTCCAAGTGTTTTAATTGTAAATCTACTATTTTTCCCTATTTTTACAGTTGGATTGATTTTTAATTTTACAAAAACCTTAGGCGATTTTTCATATATAATTTCAATTTTTTTAACCTCACCAACTCTTACACCACTAACTCTAACAGGACTTCCTATTTCAAGACCACCAACATAATCAAATAAAACCCCAATTTCATAACCAGTCCATTTCCCTACTCTTGTCTGTGTAAAAATGAAAATAATAATCCCGATAATTGCAGCAAAGATGAATATACCAACCTTCAATTCAATTGTTATTTTCTTTTCCATTTTATTCCTCCATTTCAACATAACTTCTTATTATTGGATGATTGCTTTTCTCTCTTAATTCTTCATATGTTCCACTTTCAACTATTTTACCTTCATCAATTAAAATCAATCTTTTCCCGATTCTGCTTGCAAGTTTAACATCATGTGTCACTGTAATATCTGTTGTATTGTAATTATTGTGTATTTTTTTTATCAATTGAGTAAGATTTTCACTCGTTATAGGATCAAGTCCTGTTGTTGGTTCATCATAAAATATTATTTGAGGTTTTGATATTAAAGCCCGTGCTATTGAAACTCTTTTTTTCATTCCACCACTCAATTCTTCAGGCATCATATCAGCAACATTTTCCTCAAGCCCAAGGGATTTTAAAATTTCTATTGCAAATTTTTTTACTTCATCCTTACTTTTATTTGTATGATAAAGGTAATAAAAACCAACATTTTCCCAAACAGTTAAGGAATCAAATAAAGCAGAATTCTGAAATACCACACCTATTTTTTCTTTTATTTCTTTCATTCCCTCTTCCGTAAGAACATCCACATTTTTACCAAAAATATAAATTTCTCCTCTGTATTTTTTTATTATTCCGAGGATTGTCTTTATAAGGACAGTTTTTCCGCAACCTGAGGGCCCAACTATAACAACGGATTCTCCATTTTCAATATCAAAATTAATATCATTCAATATCTCTCTATTTTTAAGTTTTACATATAAATTTTTAACAGAAATTATTTTCTCCATTTTTAAACAAAGTAAAAAAGACCTGTTATAATCAAATTTGCAAGAATTATTAAAAAAAATGAAGACACAACGGCATTTGTAGAAGCCCTTCCAACACCCTCTGCTCCACCATAGGCATTAAGTCCTTCATAAGAAGAAACATTTACAATAATTATTGCAAAAACAATAACTTTTAAAAGTCCTATAAGAAAATCTTTTATATTCACATATTTAAAACTCTGATAAAGATAAATACCCGAAGGGATGCCAACCATAAAAACACCTACAAAAAAACCACCAATTATTGAAATAAAAAAACTTAAAATAAAAAGACATGGAAGAGATATAATTCCTGCAAGAACTCTTGGACTTACCAGATATGTAACTGGGTCAACTGCCATTACTTCTAAAGCATCTATCTGTTCTGTAATTTTCATCACCCCTATTTCAGCAGCAATTGAAGCACCAATCCTTCCTGCAATAATCAAAGCAATCAAGACCGGCCCAAGTTCTCTAATCATTGAAATTGTGACAAGACCACCTGAATACATCTCTGCACCAAATTTTTTAAGAGTATGAACTGTTTCCATGACAAGAACCATACCGGTAAATAAAGCAATTATTCCAACAAGTGAAAATGAATCAGTTCCAATTTCAAGGATGTATTTCAATATATCTTCTTTTTTTCTGAATTTTGTTATTTTTTTTATTGAAAAAAATATAAGAATTGAAATGGAACCGGTATAATTAAGAAGGGATAAAAATTTTTCACCAATATTTTCTATAAATTTTTTCATATTTCCTGTCTCGGTGAATAGTTTTCAAATCTTGTATATTCTTCAAGAAAAGTAAGGAAGATTGAGCCAGTTGGACCATTTCTCTGTTTTGCAATTATAACTTCTGCTATTCCTTTATTTTCCTCTGTTTCATTATAATATTCTTCTCTGTATAACAGTAAAACAAGGTCAGCATCCTGCTCTATTGAACCACTTTCTCTTAAATCCGCAAGTTGAGGTTTTTTATCCACCCTCTGTTCAGTTGCCCTGCTTAATTGAGAAACTGCAATCACTGGAATATTTAGTTCTTTGGCAAGTGATTTTAAAGCAGCAGAGATTTCACTTATTTCCTGCTGTCTATTTTCTGCTCTTCCTTTTCCTCTCATCAGTTGTAAATAATCAATAATTATAACCTGAATATTTTCCTTTGCCTTCAATCTTCTCGCTCTTGCTCTTAATTCAAAAACATTTAAAGAAGGAGTATCATCAATAAAAATTTTTGCTTCTTCAAGTTGAGACGCAGCAACAAGTAACCTGCCTATTTCTTTATCCGATAGAATACCCTGTCTGAATTTCAAAATATTAACTTTCCCTTCACAGCATAACATTCTCTGAACAATCTGTTCTTTACTCATCTCAAGAGAAAAAATTAAAACTGGAATTTTTTCAACTCCTGAATTTAAATTAAGTGCAATATTACATGCCAGAGCAGTTTTACCCATTGATGGTCTTGATGCAATAATAATAAAATCAGATGGATGCAGCCCAGTTGTCATTTTATCAAGGTCAATAAATCCGGTTGGAAGTCCTGTAACATAACCTCTTTTTTCCTGAATTTTCTCTATATTTTCAATAGCATCTCTAACAAGTACTTTTAATGGATATGCTTCTCTTTCAACTTTATTCTGGCTTACTTCAAATATTAGTGATTCTGCTTTATCAAGAAGTGTCTCTACTTCATCTTGTTGTGTATATGCTTCAGTAATTATTTTTGTTGCATTTGAAATCAAGGTTCTCAATATATATTTTTCTCTCACTATTTTCATATATTCATCAATATATGCAGATGTTGGAACGCTTTCAACAATATGAGAAAGATATTCAACTCCACCAATTTCTTCAAGAGAATTTTCTCCTTTTAAAATTTCTGTTAAAGTTATAAGGTCACATTTTTCCCCTCTTTCAAAAAGTTTTACAATTGAGGAAAAAATTTTCTGATGTGCTTCATTGTAAAAAAATTCAACTTTAAAATTTTCAAGAACTTTAATTCTGGCTTCTTCATCAAGAAGCATACATCCCAAAAGGGCTTTTTCTGCCTCTATATTCTGTGGAGGAATTTTATCAACAGGAATTTCTTCCTTTTTTTTAGGCATTTTATTTTTCTCTTATTATCCAAACTTTAATTTCTCCTTCTATACCTTCTGCTAATCTAACAGGCACTTTATATATACCAAGTTTTTTTATTGGCTCTTCAAGTATTATTTGATGTTTTTCTATATCAATATTGAGTTGTTTTTTTATTTCTTCACTAATTATTTCACTTGTTATTGCTCCAAAAAGTTTCTCATCTCTTCCAGCTTTTGCCTGGATTGTCACTGAACTTTCTTTTAAAACATTTCTTAACTCTTTTGCTTGCTCAATCTTTTTCTTTTTCTTAAGTTCTTCTGTCTGTTCTTTTTCTTTTAAAATTTTAATATTCTCTTCAGTTGCTTCAAGTGCATATCCATAAGGAATTAAAAAATTCCTTGCAAATCCTCCCTTAACTTCTTTTATTTCTCCCTTTTTCCCTTTTCCCTGATAATCCTTAATAAATATAACTTTCATTTTCCACCTCAAATTTTAACAAAAGGTAAAAGTCCTACAAATCTTGCTCTTTTTATTGCTTTTGCAAGTGCTCTTTGATGTTTTGCACATACACCTGATTGTTTTGATGAAATAATTTTACCTCTTTGAGATATATATCTTCTTATACTACCGATATCTTTATAATCAATCTCTTCAATCTTTTCCTGACAGAATTTACAAACTTTCTTCGCCTTCTTTGCCATTTTCTAATTCCTCCTTTTCTTCAATAATCTCAATATTTGGTTTTTCAAGAAACTGAAATCTCTCAACCCTTACTTCTATAACTGATTTTTTTTCATTATCCTCTGTTTCCCATGTTCTATAATGCAAAGACCCTTCAACAAATATTAAGTTTCCCTTTTTCAGATACTCAGCACAAATTTCTGCCTGTTTGCCCCAGACAACAAGATTTAAAAAACAGGTATCTTCCTTTTTTTCTCCCTTTGATAAGTATTCTCTACTAACAGCAAATCCAAAGGTAGCAACAGCTGTCCCACTTGTTGTATATCTCAATTCAGGATCTCTTGTTAATCTACCTATCAAAAAAACCTTATTCAGAAATGGACCCGGCATTAACCTCCTCCTCAAATTTTAATTTCTTTCTCTTTAAAATCAAATATCTTAAAATGTTTTCCCTTCTATAAAAATTACTTTCAATTTTTGAAATATTTTCAGGATTACTTTTAACATAGAAGAGATAAAAAATTGCTTCTTCTTTCTTCTGTATTGGATAAGCAAGTGTCTTTCTCCCCAAATTATCTTTCTTTATTATTTCTCCACCTTCTCTTAAAATACTTCTTTCTATAAAATCAATTTCCTTATTAAACTCCTCTTCAGGTAAATCTGCTCTTAATAAAAAACAGAATTCATAATTTCTCAACATATTTTTTACCTCCTTTTATTCAGAATGATTTATAGTTTAATTATATTCAGAAATTTTAAAAAAGTCAATAAAAATTCATCAAATATGGATTTCTATAATATCTCTATCCTGAAGAACAAAATCTCTTCCAGCAATTATAACCTTATCATTCCCATTTCTCCATAATCTTGCATATTTGAAGTTTTTAAAAAGGTCTTTGTGAATAATTTCTGCAAGTTCTATAACTTTTGTATTCTTTTTAAGCGTATATGGATTATCAAGATCAGGCGGTTTTCCAGGAGTTTTTGTATATACCCTTATTATATCAAGAGAAATAAACATTTTTTCTTTAAGTTTTTCAAGATTTTCATTGTTTTTTGCAGAAATTGTTATTATTTCGGGTATCTTATCAGAATAAAATTCAAAAAATATTTCCTTTATATCATTGCTTTCTGGCAAATCAATTTTATTACCCACCCATATAATGTTTTTATTAAATTTAAATTCACCTTCTTCCTTTATTTTAAATTTTTCAAGAACATTTAATGAATCTTCTATCTCTTCAAGAATGAAATCACTTGAAATATCAAAAAGAAAAATTAAAGAATCTGCTTTCCTCAAAATATCTCCTACCCAGTTTTCTGTAAATTCTGATGATAAAGATGGAGTATCAATTACCTGTATTTTAATATCCTGATAATCCATCATCCCGGGAGTTGGTATTTTAGTTGTAAATGGATAATCTCCTATCTCTGGAGTTGCTTTTGTTAATTTTGAAAGGAGGGTTGATTTACCTGAATTTGGTGGACCGCAGATTCCTATTTGACCTGCTCCTTCTTTCTGAATTACAGGGACAGGAGATTTTTTCTTTGTTTTTGTTTGTTCTTCAAGCATCTTCTTATATTTTGATATTTTACTTTTCAAAAGTGCCTGAAGTTTCTCACTTGACTTGTGTTTTGGCATTATGGCAAGCATTTCTTCAAGTATACTTATTTTTTCTTCAATTGTTTTTGCTTTTTTTAATTCCGCCTCTTTTTCATGGAATTGAGGGGGGAGATTTACAACCATTTTATTCCTCAATCAAACTTTTTATGACTGGAATTAATTTACCAACATTATATGGTTTTGTTACATAATAATCAGCACCAATTTCATAACCCTTAATTTTATCTGTATCCTTGCTTTTTCCTGTTAACATCATAACTGGAACTTTTCTGCTGATTGGACCTTTTTTAATCCTCCTTAAAACTTCCCATCCATCAATACCTGGTAGCATAACATCAAGAATTACCAAATCAGGTCTATCTTCTTTAAAAATTTTTAATCCCTCTTCTCCTGTTGGTGCTTCATAAACTATAAATCCTTCTTTTTTCAATTCTCTACTTAAAATTAATCTTTCTTCAGGGTCATCCTCAATAATCAAAATTTTCTTTAATTCCATATATTAAATTTACAACATTTTCTCTATTTCTGTCAATTTATTTATCTCATCCCTTTGAAATCTGGGTAATTTTTTTAATTCATCATCTGCCTTATAAAAAACACCTTTTTCTTTTATAACTTTTCCAATTATTTCAACTTTCATTTTATTTTTTCTGCAGAAGTCAATAATTTTTTTTTCATATTTTTTGCCAGTAATTCCAATAATACAACCGGATGAGATTATACCGAGCGGATTTAAATTAAAAATTTTACATAATTTTATAACTGGTTTATAAAATCTCAATTTTTTTAAATCAATCAAAAGACCTGTATTTTTACTTTCAGAAATTTCATATAGGCCAGTTGATATACCTCCTTCTGTTGGGTCATGAATATATTTTATTTTTAAGTTTTCCCATAATTTCTTTGCCTCTTTAAATATACTTATCCCTGGATTTTTAATTGAATTTTTGATTTTGTTTAGATACTTTTCAGAAAAATATTTTTTTAATTCCTCATATTTTTCTCTTGCTATAATTGATGCACCTTCAATTCCAATTTCATTAACAAGGAAAACTATATCTTCAGGAATTACTTTTTCAAATTTTATTTTCCTTATTTTTTTGCCTATTGTAAAACCAACTCCTATAACATTTTTAATATCAGGAATAATTTCTGTATGACCACCTACCCACTTTATATTGAATTTTTTACATTCTTTACTTATCTGCGAAAAAACATATTCAATCTCATTAAATTTAGTATCTTTGGGGAAAAACAGACAGCACAAAAAATATAAAGGGATTCCACCCATAACAGATAAATCATTAACATTTATATTTACAAGATAAAAACCTATATCCTTTGATGTTAAAGTTATCGGGTCTGTTTTTGCATATACATATTTCTCATCAAATTTAAAAATAGCACAATCAATACCAATTCCTGGCGAAACAAATATATCTTTTGAAGTGTATTTTTCAAGTAGATATTTTAAAAATTTATTTGGAAGTTTGCCATTATGAAAGCCCTTTAAATTTACAATATATTCAATTTCTCTTATATCATCTAAAATAAAATCTGCCTTTTCCTTTATAAAATCTTCTTCTCTTGTATATTCGCTTAAAATTCCACATGTAATAAGATTCAATTTTTTACCACACCTTACATCAAAAGGATGGTCTCCAGCAATTAAAACATCTTCCTTTTTTAAATTTAATTTTTCAAGAATTTTTTTAATATGTAATGGGTCTGGTTTTACTTTTTCCACATCATCCCTTGTAAGAATAACATCATAAGGGATATTGAATTTATTTACAACTTTATAAACCACATCTTTGCAATTTCTTGTAATTATTCCTATTTTTATACCATTTTCCTTTAATTTTTTGATTAATTCAACTGCACCCTCTTTTGGTCTTGTCTCTTCACATGCTTTTAATTCCTCTTCTCTCAAAATCTTATGTCCTGTTAAATAAAACTCTTCTCCCTTTTCCTTATTTAATTTTCTAATTTTTTCAAGAAGTTCAAGTATAGGATAATTTTTTTCAGGAACTTTTAATTTTCTATTCCTTGCCTCATTTAATATTCTCTCTTTTATCTTTTTAAAATCTATTGAGAGTTCTACAATTGTTCCATCAAAATCAAATATTACACCTTTCATTAAATTTTTTTCTTAAAGTTTTCTATTCCTTTTTTAATTGGATGGACTGGATTTTCTGGCTCTCCCTCATATTCAAAAATAAGAGGGCCTTGAAAATTAATTTCTTTTAATTTATTTACAAGTTTTTCTATATCAATATTTCCTTCTCCAAAAACAACATCAACAGGCCTTCTATCTCTTTCAAAAATAAAATCTTTTAAATGTAATGAATATATTCTCTCTGGAAATGCTTCTATCATCTTTACCGGCTCAATTCTTGAATCAAGTGCCCATGCTGTATCAAGACAGAGACCAATTCTTTCTGAAGTATTCTTAAAAACATAATCAAGTGATTGAATATTTCCAAGCCAGTGCCATCCACCATGATTGTGAATTGCAATTTTAACATCATATTCTTCTGCAAGTTTCTCTGCAAGTTTAAAGCAATCAAATATTTTATTTATATCAAAATCAGCACTTATATATCTTGCTCCGCACATTTTAACAAATTCAAAATATTTCCTCTCATTTTTTTCATTGTTTGAAAAATATTGAACACCAATAGAATAAATATCAACTCCTTCATCATTATAAATTGAAATAACTTCTTTAAATTTTGATATATCAAGAAAATCAATATGAACCCCACATAATTCAATTTTATTAAGACCTGTTTCTTTAACCATTTTAGCAACAACTTTATTATCCTTAAAATTCCTGAAACAATAACTCTGAACCCCAAGATTTTCTAAAAATTTATTCATATTTTTCCTCCTTTTTTAATCTCTCTTTTATAATCTCAATTTTTTCTTCTTCCTCTTCTTTCAATTCATCTTCAAAAATTTCAAAATTTAATGTTTCTTTAAATCCATTTCTCAATAGTTCCATTAACTCCTTTTCATCAATATCATTCAATATCTCCTTAAGACATCCAATCTTAGAAAAATCTACCTTTTTTAAAAATATATTTTCCCATAAATTTTTCCTTATATCAATTAAAATTGACCCATGTTGTAAAAAAGAAAATCTATTTCTTCTCTGAGCAGAACCAACTATTTTTCTATCATTATAAACAACATCATACTTTGAGGAAAGGGAAAAACATGCAAAATCAGTAAATGATGGCTCTTTTCCAGTAGAAAATCCTCTTAAATTCAATTTTATCCCCTTTTTTTCCAAACTATTTATTATTGAATTTGAAATTATAAAATATGTGGAAGAAGGTGTAGAAAAATATTGATGATGTGAAACATTTGCACAGAAAGAATATGTTATTTCAATATCATGGAAAATTGCACTTCCTCCTGTTGGTCTTCTAACAACTGGAATTTTATTTTTTTCACAGAATTCAATATTTATAAGATTTTCGGGATTCTGATTATAACCAATTGAAACACTACTTGGAGTCCATTTATAGAATCTTAAAACAGGAAGATTATTTAAATCCATACATTCTTTCCAGAAAAAATAATCAAAAGCCATATTAAAAAATGGGTCATAATTTTCACATAAAATTAATCTGCATCTCATATACTTTCTCTAATTGCCCCTGGCCCGACTTAAACGGGCGACTCATCTCAGGAGGGGGTGCTTCCCCCTTCCTGATGTAGTTCTCCCCCCAAAACGAAAAACATAGGGGACAGTCCTTTCCCCTATTACCCCTTTGTGTCGCCCTATTCTCAATTGCCCCTGGCCCGACTTGAACGGGCGACACGCGGTTTAGGAAACCGCTGCTCTATCCTTCCTGAGCTACAGGGGCTTTATTTTTATTTGATTATATATTGGATTTAAAACTTCATCAAATTTTAGCCCTTCCACATCTGTATGCCATAACTGACAGAAATTCTTTGAGCCCTTCTTCCAGTGTCATAAAATTTTTTTTATAACCTGCATTTCTCAATTTTTCAATATTTGCTTCAGTAAAATACTGATAACTTTCTTTTATATCATCAGGCATATCTATATACTCAATTTTTTCCTTTTTACCAAGATATTTAAATAGAAGTTCTGCAACTTCATTAAAACTTCTTGCCTTACCAGTCCCAACATTAAATATCCCTTTTTTATTTTTATTCTCCATGAAAAACCAGATTACATCACAAACATCCATTACATAAACAAAATCTCTTTTCTGTTCTCCATCCTTATATTCCTTTCTGTATGATTTAAATAATTTTATCCTGCCTTCCTGTTTAATCTGGTCATATCCCTTTGAAATTACACTTCTCATTTCTCCTTTATGCTCTTCATTAAATCCATAAACATTGAAAAATTTAAGCCCCACAAATTTATTATGAAATTTATTTGATACTACCCAGATGTCAAAAATATTTTTTGAAAGTCCATAAAGATTAGCAGGAACAAGGTTTTCTATATTATCCTCACAATCTGAAAAATTTTTTTCTTCCTTTCCATATGTGGATGCAGATGAAGCATATATAAATTCAATCCCATTTTCAAGACAGAAAAAAGCAAGTGTTTTTGAGTAAATAAAATTGTTTTTTAAAATATATTCAACATTATTTTCTCTTGTATTTGTGCAGGCACCAAGATGAATTAAAAAATCAAAATTTTTATCAAATTTTTTCTTTTTTACCTTCTGAATAAACTCACTCTTTTCATAATAAATTTCAAATTTCTTACCTTTTATATTCTTCTCTTTCTTATCATTTATGTGGTCAACAAGAACAATATCTTTTATTCCCTTTTTGTTTAGATATTCAAGAAAACAACTTCCAATAAAACCTGCCCCTCCTGTTAAAATAATTCTCATTTCAAACTTTTTCCACTTGTTGCTTTTGTAATTGCAGAATATTTAACACCCTTTAATGCTTTAAGATAAAAATATAAATCCTTAATTTTTTCAACTTTTCCTTTTACCACAATTATTTCCATACAATTTTCCTTATCCATATGAACATGCTGGGAAGACACAATAATTGAAGAAAATTTATGCTGAATATCAATTATTTTATCCACAATTTCCCTTACATCATGCTCATATACAATAACAATACATCCAACTACATTTTTCCCTTTTTCCCATTCCTCTTCTACAAATTTTTCTCTTATTATATCCCTTATTGCTTCCGACCTATTTTTATACTTATGTTTTTTTATGAACTCATCAAAATTCTTCAACAAACTTTCCTGCATAGATACACCAAATCTTTTTAATCTTTCCATTTATTCTCCCATTTTACTTCTTTTTTCAAGTTCATTGTAGTATAAAAACCATTCTCTTATAGCCATAATATAAAGAATTAAGGCAGAAACTTCAACAAAATATCTTGAAAATCCTTTTGTGTAATCTGATAAAACTTTACCAAGTATTCCTATAACCATTCCTATTGAAGAAAAAACAGCCCAGAGTCGCATAATGTGTGAATTGTATTCATTCCATGCATCCGCAGCACTTGTTATATTTGGTGCATTTTCAAGTCCTTTAAATAAATACTGTAAACCCACCTGTCCTCCATATCTGTTAACTGCAGCAACAATTATATTTGATATTGCTCCATAAAAAATATAATATACCAAAATTGTTATATCCTTCAGCCCCTTATAAAAAGTTGCAAAATAACCCATCAAAAACAAAGAAAAGAAAAGAAAAAGGTCAAGTAATCTAAATGGTTCTATCATATTTTTTGATGTGCTGATAAAATCTGAAATTTCCTCTTTTGTTGGTTCTCTTTCCTCATCCTTCAATCTATCATTTAAAAATTTAAACGCTTTATTAACAGGTAACCTTATTAAATTTTCTTTAAAAATTTCATCTATATATTTGAAGAACATATATTCTCCTCCAACTTTCAAAATCTTTTTCTCATAAAAATGATTTATCTCTTTTTTGACAACTTCAACAATTCTGTTTATATCCAATGGTTTAAGATGAACCACATAGTATTTTAACTTTTCTATTTCTTCTTCTGAAAGATGAAATTCATCCTTCAAAATTCTGTAAATTTCTTCTGTCTTACCATTCTCAACAAGTTTATATATTTGAAATTTTAAATTAGTATATCTTTCTGCAAGAAAAATAAAATCCTCCTTGTTTTTAAAAATATTAAAAATCTCTCTTTCAAAATTTCTCCATATTTTTATTTCTTTACTTTCATAAATTTCTTTTATTTTCCCTTTTTCAAAAAATTTCTGAACCAAGGATGATGGAAATTTTTCAGTCAATTTTAATGACCTTCTCATAAAATAGATTTCAGCGGGGGCTCTCAAAAAAGCCAGAACACCGGATGCAAGAGTATACCAGGTATTATCTTTCAATCTTTCAGCAACCCTTACGAAAACACTTGCACCAACAATACTTCCAGCAAGGTTTCCAAGAACTGCTTGTCTTATTCCATGTTTAACCTCAGGAAATAATCCCTCTTCAGAATAAAAACCCCTTAAATTATAACTCCCAAATCCATATATAGCCCTTTTTATTAAAGCAACCGGAGAAAAAGAAGTTGTGGCAATTTCACTTTCTTCATAATCAATTAAAATATCTTCATTTTCCTTCAGTTCAACTATATTTTTAACTTTAAAAATATACTGGTGATTAGGTGTGCAAAAATAAGGTCTTTCAGGGTCTTTATCCTTCAAAGTAAATTCAAAAACTGGTTTTGTTCTTATTATTTCTATCTCACCTATATGATTATTAACGAATAGTACAACTCTTTTACCGTTTTCAATTTTTTTATCTAAAACACCAAAATTCCTTCTTTTTAAAAAACCCAGTATGAATTCGGAAATTATCTCTATATCAGTTTTTCTATAAATTTTTTCTCCACTTACTATATATTCTCTTTTTCCTTCAGGGGAATTAAGCAATTTTTCAATTTTTGAAGGAAAAACTTTAACAATTATATTTCCATTTCTTGTTAAACTCCCTTTATACTCTCTATTAAATAGGTCAAAATATCTGTAATTTTCACGAAAAGGATTCCAGTTCCATGAGAGTTCCTTAATTATCTTTGTATTATTCAATATCCCAATCCGCTCTATCGCCTTTTCAATTTTCTCTATTTTTTTATTCTTTTCCATATTTTTTATTTTTCTTTTTATTTGCAAATTGTCAAGTTAATTATTTATTGATATTATATTATAAAGGTTGTATATTTATATCGTTATTTACCCAAAGGATTTAAAATGAAAAGGATTAAATGTGCAGTTATAGGGACTGGAATTTTTGGAGAGATACATGTTCATACATATAAAACATACAGTAGGTCAGAACTTGTAAAAATCTGTGATATTAATGAAAAAAGGGCAAAAGAAATAAGTAAAAAATATGATGTAGAATATACAACTGATTTTAAAGAAATCGCAAAGGATAACGAAATTCAAGCAGTTTCAGTTGCTACCCCTGATTTTGCACATAAAGATATTGTTGTTGAAATGTTAAAAACCGGGAAAAATGTCCTTGTTGAAAAACCTATGGCAACAAATTCAAAAGATGCTGAAATTATGTTAAATGAGGCAAAGAAAAATAAAAAAATTTTAATGACAGATTTTCATAATAGATTTAATCCATACTTTATTCAAATTAAAGAAAATTTTGATAAAGGTGAGATTGGGAATATATCTTTTATTTATACAAGATTAAGTGATAGAATAGATGTTCCTTTAAAATGGTTTACATGGTCAGGAAAATCAGGGCCTCACTGGTTTTTATTCCCTCATACAGTTGACCTTGTATGCTGGTTTTCGAAATGTCTTCCTGAAAAAATTTATGCAGTTGGTAAAAAAGGAGTTCTATCAAATTATGGCATTGATACTTATGATAGTGTAACAGCAATTTTAGATTTTGACAATTTTTATGCAACTGTTGAAACATCCTGGATTTTACCCCAATCCTGGCCATCTATTGTTGATTTTTATTTTAAAATTGAGGGAAGTAAAGGAAAACTTGAGGTTGACTTAAATGAATCCGTATGCAAAATTTCTTCTGATATAAAAAAGGAAACAAATTTTCCGATGATAGTTGGATATTTACCGATTGATGGGAAACCATTTGGATTTGCTTCTTTATCAATACAGCATTTTATTGACTGTATATATGAGAATAAAAAACCTTTTATATCACCTGAAGATGGACTGAATAATGTAAGGATAATAGAAAAAATAGTTGAATCAGTGGAAAAAAAAGAAATAGTGAATTTTAAATAAACAAGGAGGGAAAAATGAAACTTGGTATTGTGACTTATATGATTGCTGCTGAATGGGATTTAGATACTATTATTAAAAAATGTGAGGAACTTGGATATGAAGGAGTTGAATTAAGAACAACTCATAAACATAAAGTAGAATCAAATTTAACAAAAAAAGAAAGGGAAGAAGTGAGGAAAAAGTTTGAAAATACGAATGTTAAACTTGTTGGACTTGGAACATGTTTTGAATTTCACAGTCCTGATAAAGAAATTTTAAAGAAAAATATTGAAGGGACAAAAGAATATGTTATACTTGCAAGAGATGTTGGAGCGGAAGGAGTTAAAGTAAGGCCAAATGCTTTCCCAAAGGATGTACCTAAAGAAAAAACAATAGAACAGATTGGCAATTCATTGAGAGAAATAAGTTCTTTTGCTTCTGATTATGGAGTAAAAATACGGCTTGAAGTTCATGGTCCTGAAACATCAAAACCAATTTACATAAAACAAATGATTGATATTGCAAACCATAAAAATTTATATGTATGCTGGAATTCAAATATGACAGATTTAGATGAGAAAGGTTCAATAGAGAAAAATTTTAATTTATTGAAAGATAAGATAGAAATAGTCCATATAAATGAACTCTGGAATAATTATCCATGGATTGAATTATTCAGATTGTTGAAGGAAATAAATTTTAAAAACTTCTGCCTTGCTGAAATATTATCAAATCCAGAACCAGAAAGATTATTAAAATATTACAAAGCCCTTTTTGATGCATATTTAAAAATATCTTAATTTTAAAAATTTCTGTGATAAAAATTTTATATTTGAAAAAAGTTTTATTGACGGGAAATAATAAATGAATATATTTGTTAAATCTTTGCTTTATCTCATAATGTTCTCTATTCTCCATTTTGGATATGATTTAACACATCTTATTTTTCTCATTCCATTTTGTGGTGTTAATGAATCAGTATTTCAACATTTAAAAATGGCATTTTGGTCCTATCTATTTACAAATCTGATTGAATACTTTATTGAAAAGGAAAAAATCTTAAAAAAAGATAATTTTTGGTATCCAAGATTACTAACTACAATAATTGTTCCCTGGTTTGTCATTCTTGTCTGGTATCTCGTGCCTGCTTTAATTGGCAAACTTAAATCTACTGGATTAGAAATAGTTTGGGCTATTTTTACTACTTATATTTCTGGAATTATGGGTGGTGTAATAGAAAAAAATTTTGAAAACCATTCATTCAATTTAAAAATCAAAATTCTCATTCTTATTCTATTTATCATTTCTGCTTTTTTATATATTAGATTTACTTATTCTCCGCCATGGATAGACCTATTTGAAAATCCAGAGACCTTATAAATTTTTATAAATAAAAAATTTTTAATCTCAATGTAAAACAACTCTTTATCCTCTTAAAGTGGGTCAAATTATCTGACCGAAAATATAATTTACTTGAAAACGACCCTCAAACAAAACTCAAAAAAATTGCCGGGAGAGGGATTCGAACCCTCACGGCTTATCTCAGGAGGGGGTGCTTCCCCCTTCCTGATATAGTTCTCCCCCCAAAACGAAAAACATAGGGGACAGTCCTTTCCCCTATAACCCCTTTTCCCGTTTCGGGTTCTCTCAAAGAAGAATGCCGGGAGAGGGATTCGAACCCTCACGGGAGCAAGCTCCCAACGGATTTTAAGTCCGTTGCGTCTTCCTTTCCGCCATCCCGGCTAATTTTACCTTTTTATTTTAACATATCTTTGCAATCCTACTTATTAATTATAACTCATTTTTTACAATATACAATACCCGTAACCGTCCTCAACCAAGATGTTCAATAAGTTGTTTTTTTAAATTCTCAAATTCATTTTTATATTCTTTTGGGATATTTTTTTCAGAAACAAACTTTAGTTTCAGAAAATTTATAAATTTACCATCCTTTTGAATTCTGAAATCAAGATGGGGTCCTGTTGCGGCTCCTGTCATTCCAACATATCCTATAACCTCTCCTTTTTTTACCTTTACTCCTTTTTTTATCCCTTTCTCAATTCTGCTTAAATGACCATAATAAGAAATATAACCATTTGAATGTTTTATCTTTACACATTTTCCATATCCATTATTTATCCAGCCGGAAAAAATTACAGTTCCATTACCAATAGAAGATACTGGTGTTCCAGTGGGTGCAGCATAATCAATTCCAAGATGCGGTCTGTAAATTCTATAAATCGGGTGGAATCTTGAATAAGAGAAAAATGATGTAATTTTTCTGTAAGATAAAGGTGCTTTTAAAAATGCGCCTTCAAGTCCTTTTCCATTCTCGTCAAAAAAACCTTTAAAATCACCCTTTTCAAAATAAAATGCATAATATTTTTGATTTGTTGTTTCATATTTTCCAGCAATAACTCTTATATCTTTTAGAATTTCACCATTTTTATCAGTCCAACTTTCCCATATAATTGAAAATCTGTCACCCTTCTGGCATTCTGTAAAAAAGTCGATTTTTGATTCAAAAATTTCAGCAAACTGAACAATCATTTCAGGATTTATATTTAAATTTGTCATGCTTTCGTATAAGGAATTGACAAGAATCCCATTTTTTATAAATGTTTTTTTAAATTTTTCAACTTCTTCTGTGTAAGAAATAAATTCACCTGTATCAAGTTTTCTTTCAACAATATAAAAATTAAATGGCTTACTGAAATATTTAAATTTTAAAAAATCACCTCTTAATGAAAAATGTAATTCCCATTTATCACCAATTTTACTTTTCCTTGGATCAAAAATTTTTCTTAAATTTTCCGTAATTCTACCTGTTTCATAATCTGAAAGCCCACTCTCTTTAAAAATATTTCCAAGGATATCTCCTTCTTTTATTTCTCCTTCTATAATGTTTATACTTGAAGAAGATTTTTTTTGAGATATTTTAATAAAGGGGAAAAGGATTATAGTAAAAAGGATTAAAAGAAGCAGTGTTTTTATCCCTTTATTCATTTCCCTTTTTCTTCTTTTTTAATAAAAAATTCTTCATCTTTATCAATTTTAGAATAATCTGATGAAAGGATTGTAAAAATAATCTTCCTTTCAGGACTAAAGCAAAATACTTCATTCTCTGTTTTCATTCCAAAATGGATTTCCTTCCTTGTTTCATCAGTATAAACAATTATTTTCAATAAAGGTGAAGATAGTAAAAAAGTTTTCAATTTTTCATCCGAATATTCAATAAAATTTTTAATTTCAAGATATTTCAAATCATTGAGGAATTCTTCTACTTTTTCTTTTGAAATTTTTTTCGTTTTTTCTCCTTCAATGTAATAAGAATTTTTTTCCTTCCTAAATTTCAGTTCTCTATCTTTCTTTATTATTGAAAATTCAACCACTTCTGAAATATCTATATCAAACAATCTCTTTTCTCTCAATTCATTTACATCGTCAGGGATATCTTCAAAAATCCTGCTGTCAATCAAAAATATATACGGTTTTATAGAATTTCTGGCATAATATAAATCATCCTTTTTATTCCCAAGATTAACAAAATATTCACTCCCTTTACCTTTAACTTTAATTAGCAATTTTGGGTTTTCAAGTCCACATTCTTTTTCTTTCTTTATTTCTTCAAACGATTTTATTTTTCCTTCGAGTAAATCCTCAAGTATTTTTTCTATTTTTTCTTTATCTGCAAGGTCTCTCAAAGGAGTTTCAATATACCAGTTTTCTCCTGACCTTTTCAATACAAATTTTATTTTTTCTTTTTTCAATTCAATTTCTTCAATGTCTGTTTTTATTATGTCAACAGGAATTATTCTTTTGTCTCTCAAGTCAAAAATATTTTTTTCAATAATATCTTTTAAATCCCATTTATAAACAAGAAAAACTTCATTTTTATCTTTTGTAACATATAAATAACTGCCTGAAGGAGTTTCTTCTCCAATATAAAGAGTAAATTTTTCTCCATCTTTGTAAATTTCTATAAATTTTTCAGGATATAAAAGTCCGTAGATACTTAAATCATCCACTCTGCCAATATTTCTCTCAATTTCAAGGGACAAAATTTTATTCATTATATTTTCTATTTCATTTTTATCACACTCATAATTCTTTCCTTTTATCTTCCATATTCCATTTTCTTTTGTGATTTCAATTTCTTTTTCTCCATTTTTTATAAGAATCCCTTTTATTTTTTCTTTTTCAAAAACAAATAATTTTTTATTTTCCTTCTTTTTCTTCTTTGGAACAATTTTAATCTGATAATAATAAAAGGACGCAGTGATTATTAATATGAAAAAAAGAAACAGTGTCTTTTTAAATATCTTCATTTTTTCTCAATATAAAATTCTTCTTCTAATTGTGATATAACTCCCCAAAATAATTATCAAAACAGGAACTATAACAACTGGAAAATAAAATAAAAATCTTCCTGCTCTTTCTGATAGAATTAAAAACTGATTTTCTTCTTTTTTTTCTCTTATTGAAATTAAAATATCCTCTTCAGCAAGATAATTAACTGTATTCATGACAAAATCTTTATTATGTAAAAATCCTATCATTTTATCTGTCACAAAATCAGAATCACCAAAAACAGCAATACATGACTTTTTACTTGACTCTCCTTCTTTTATTTCTTTTTTAACTAAAACAGCAACAGAAACAGGCCCTTTTTCATCTTTTTCATCATATTTAACTCTGCCCTTTTCTATTTCATTTATATTTTTTTCAGCCCAGGAAGCAGAACTTGTTTTTGCAAGAATATCCCCCTTAATTTCGGATGAAAGATTTCCCTTTAAATTAACACTCCTTACAGAAGAAAAGATACATGCTGAATTAGAAAAATCCCTTGTAATTTCATGATATGGGAAGTCAATTATTAAAGGAGTTAATGGGTCCCCAAGAAATTTTTTTCCTGCAAGGTCAACAATCATGTCATTATCAATTTCAATTCCATATAACTCTAAAAAATTTTTTATATTCGGGAAATTGCCTGTATCTATAAATAAAAGAATTCTTTTACCATTATCAACAAACTTCTTTATTTCATCAATTTCTTTATCAACAAAATCAACTTCGGGTCCGCAGATTACAAGGATATTACAATCATCAGGTATTCCTTCTCTTAATATAAATGTTTCTCCTACTATATAATTCTCCTCTTCAAGATATTTCTTAAAATTACTCAATTTTTCATCTAACCCTTTTTCACCATGACCTTTTGTAAAATAAATTTTCTTTTTTTCTTTTTTTGTAAGTTTTAGTATTGCCCCTGTTATATCTTTCTCTTCAGGTGTATATATTTTCTCATAATTTTCTCCACTTTTTATTAAGATAGTATCATAACTTGTAATTCCATATCTTTTTGCAAGCAGAACTTCTCTATCAAGGTCATAAAATTTATATGTAATAAACTTTGAATTTGCTCTGTACTGCTCAAAAAGTTCCTTTGTTTTCTCATCTATTTTTTCCTTATAAAAGGCAATTATTTCAACAGGACAATTCAAATTTTTAATTATCTTTTTTGTCTGTGGAGAAATGGAATAAATTTTGTTTTTGGTTAAATCAATTCTTTTATAATTTTTTTCTGAAATCAGGTTAATGAAAATAAGAATGACCAGAAAAATCAAAACCATCAAAAAGGCATTAATCCTGTAAAAAAATTTTTTCTCAACCATTTTAACCCCTATATTTTTTTGAAACAAGTATTCTCAATGTTAAAAATGAAAAGAAAAAGCAAATACTTAAATAAAATACCAGATCCCTTGTGTCAAGAATACCTTTTGGAAAATTTTCATAGTGATTATAAAGAGAAATAAAATCAAAAAATTTTGAATATTTTGGTAAAATCTCAGAAACCCATCCAATAATCCAGAAAAGTAATGAAACACCAAAAGTTGTAATTGCCGAAACAATCTGACTTTCAGTAAGTGAAGAAATCAAAATACCTATTGAAATAAAACTTCCTCCAAGCAGAAGAAGTCCAAAATAACTATTAAAAATTACACCCTTATCAAGATTTACCCATTTTTCAAGAATAAAAATATATATAAGTGGTATCAGAGTCATGATAGTAAATACAGAAAAACAGGCAAGAAATTTTCCCCAGTAAATATCAGAGTCCCTCAAGGGATAGGTAAATAAAAGTTCTATTGTTCCAAGCCGTCTTTCTTCTGAAAAAAGTTTCATTGTTAAAAGAGGTAAAACAAAAAGAGAAGTTATAGCCATATTAAAAAATAAAGGCCGGACAATCATTTCATCGGGAGAAAAAGTAAAATATGAATAAGGAGTCCCAGAATATCTCATAGAAATAATTGAATAATAAGCACAGAGTGCATAAAAAATGAACCCTGAAATCAGATTAAAGATAAGAATAACCACATAGGCAACCGGAGATATAAAATAACTTTTAAATTCTTTTTTAAAAACAGATAAAAATCTCATTTTTATTCCTTTGTTGTTAATTTCAAGAAAATATCCTCAAGTGTCATTTCATTAATTTTCATACCTAAAAGTCCAAAACCGCTATTTAAAATTTTTTCTGATATCTCTTTTCTTATATCATTTTCTGCTTGAATGATAAATCTTGCTTCTTTTTCCTTATGAGGTAAAACAGGTTTTATGCTTTTAACACCGGAAATTTCCTGTAAAACCTTTTTAACTTTTTCCGGTTCTCCTTCAACTTCAAGATATATTTCAAAACCTTTTTTTAATTTAGATGTTAAATTTTCAACTGTATCGGTTGCAATAATTTCTCCTTCATTTATAATTATAACCCTTTCACAAATCATACTTACTTCTGGCAAAATATGACTTGAAAGGAGAATTGTTCTTTCCCCTGATAAATTTTTTATTAAATTTCTTGTTTCAATAATCTGTTTCGGGTCAAGTCCTATTGTTGGCTCATCAAGAATTAAAACAGATGGTTCATTAATAAGTGCCTGCGCAATCCCAACTCTCTGTTTATATCCCTTTGATAATTTGTATATCATTTTATTTCTTACCTCGTTTAGACCACATTCTTCAATAACCTTTGAAATTTTTTTAATTTTTTCATTTTTCTTTGCTATACCTTTTGTTTCACAGACAAAATTCAAAAATTCACTTACTGTAAATTCTTCATATAAAGGATTTTTTTCAGGAAGATACCCTACACTCTTCTGAACCTCTAATGGATTTTCAATAATATCGTATCCATTAATTATAGCGGTACCGGAAGTAGGAGTTAAAAAACATGTTAATATTCTCATAATAGTAGTTTTTCCTGCTGCATTTGGACCAAGAAGTCCTACAATTTCTCCTTTTTCAACAAAAAAACTAACATTTTCTATTGCTTTTGTCTTTCCATAAAATTTTGTAAGATTTTTTGCTTCAACCATTTTTTCTCCTTATTACTATTTTAAAAATTATATCCCCTCATTATCAGATGTCAACTTTTACTTTTTTTATAAAGAAGATAAAAACAATAAGAAAAATGTTATGAGATTTTATAACTTTTTAATTTAAGATTTGGATTAAAGGAAGGACCAGACACAAAATTAATAACACATGTCCATTCATATCTTTCTACCCTGGCATCTTCTCTAATATCTTATTTATCAATTCTCTTGTTTTTTCTCCATCTGCCTTTATAAGTGAACCAAGATATTCCATAGTTTCCTGATGTCTTTTGTCCATTCTTTCTATCATCTTTTGTGTCTCTTTTGTCATCTTTCCTAATTCTCTTGTTAAACTTTTTGCTCTTTCATCTTCTGTCTTTATTAATACATCTGTTCTTTTACTCAATATATTAGCAAAAACAATAGCTCCCACACCCAACCCAACACTTAAAAAACCTAAAAAGAAACTCAAAAACATTAACACTTTTTCCATTCTTTACTCCTTTTCTTTATTATACCTTATTTCAATGTGCCCATAAAGTAAAATGCAATCTTTTTTAATTGGGAGAGAAAACTACATAATTTTACTTTCATTTCACATATTGTTTGTCTTTAATTTCTTTTTTAATTTTCTACAATGTTTTTCTAATTGCTTCCTTTGTTTATTAGAAATAATTGGCCATTTACTTTTTTCTCTTTTTAAATCATATACAGGCCAGTTTTCCAACCCCTTTTTATACCATTCATATGCTTTTTCTATATTACCCCTTTTCTCATATAAACTTCCAAGAAAAACAAAATATTGATAATCAACTTCTTCCTTTTTTAATTCGGATAAAATATTTTCCAGTAATGTTATTGCTTTATCAGTATATCCATTTGAATCATAAATTGAGGCTAATTGTATTATTAAAAAGAGATTATCTGGATTAAGTTTCAATAAGTCCTGCATTAAACTTATAGATAAATCGGGATTTGTTTTTTGCACAATCCATGCTATTTCAATTATATTTTTTTCACTTACTCTTTTACTTTTTTGAATATCCAAACCTATCTTTTCAATTAAATTCATTAAATATTGAAACGATTTTTCTTTCTTCTGAATCTTAATGAAAAATATCCAGTTTAAACATATACTCAAAAAAATCAAAAATAAAAAAATTTTAATCTTTCTTATTCTTCTTTCCATTTACTATGAAATTTTCCTTTAAATTGAATATAAATCTTTCAATTGATTTTTTATTTGTGGGGAAGTGAAGATATATAACAATTGCGATGTAATCTATCTTATAGGTCATTTCTTCTTTTCAAATCTGGAAATAAAATTTTTTCATTGACCTTCCACATAGAAATCAACCATTCTACCTTCTCTGTCAAAAAATATAAAGTATTTTGCTGATGGAAGCCCACAAAACAACATAGAAGGATATCGATTAAATTTTTCAATAACTTCTTTAGGAAAATGACAATCCTCTAATTTTTTCTTATCGGATAAACTGGAATAATACCATCCTTCTCCAAAAACTGCAACAATTTCTTTTATTGTTGGTCTTGTTGTCTGTAATATATGATTAAGGAGATATTTATGTTCAGATAAACACATTTCTGCTTGCCAGTGGCCATAAAGAAAACCCAGAAAAGAAAAAAATAAACCAATAAATAATCCAAATATTGAAATAAACTGCCAGATTTTAAAGAGAATCTTTTTTGTTCTACTCATTTTTTATCACAACACCTTGGTAATTCACACTTTTCCCAGGCTTCTACACATGCTTCTTCACAACTTTTATTACTATATGCTTTTCCTCTACCTACTGCATTTGCCCTTAAATCACACAAACTATCTACATCCCAATCCCCTATTTCCTGTGCCCAACCGGCTACATATGCAGTAAACCATCCACCAGGACATTCCCTCACAATCCTACAACTTGCAACACAATGTCTCCATAGGCCCCACCTATCTCCTTCAATTGGCTCTTTGAACTCAGATACTTCGTCAGAAATTCTTTTTGCACATTTGTATGGGTTCTCAATAGGTGGCTCTTTTGGATTGTCGGGAGTTGTTATATCAGAAATAGGAGGTGTGTAAACTGGTAAAGGAGAAACTGGATTATTATTACTGAATACATATGGAGAATTCCTTGAAATATATCTTCCTATATCTGGGTCATACCATCTTTTTCCTTTTAAATACAATCCAATCTCTCCTTCTGAATAAAAACTTAAATACTCATACGGCTGACTGACTGAACCTGAACTCCTGACTAAATTACCAAAAGCATCATAAACATACTCCTGCACTACATTACCACTACTATCTGAAATAAACCTTACACTTCCTAACCTGTCATAACGATAAAAATAAACACTCCCTCCTGAAACAAAACACACTCCTGGCACATACTCCCTTAATACCTCTCCACTATCAGAAAACTCACAAATAACATAAAGCCAATCAAGCAAATAATTCACCCTTATTCCTTCTATCCTTTCCCTCCTTAATCCATCTGCTCCATATACAAATCTTATCTCCTTTCCATCTGGTTGTATTATTGAAGTTAGTTTATCATAGGCATTCCAGTTGTAAGTTGTTGTCTGGTTTTCTTTTGTCTTTGTTATTAGGTTTCCGTTTAAGTCATATGTGTAGGTTGTGTTGTCTGATTTTGATATTAGTTGGTTTAGGTTATTGTAAGAGTAGGTTATGTTATTTTCTGTTATTCTGTTTCCTGCCTAGTCGTATGTGTAATTTATTGTTTGGTTATCTGGATAGGTTATTGAGGTTAGTTGATATATATTGTCGTAAGAGTAAGTAGTTGTTCCAGTCCAGTCAGTTGTAGTTATTAAATCCCCAGCAAGGTCATAAGTGTAAGATATTGTTCTTCCTGTCCCTGAATAATTAATCTCCACTAACCTATCCATACTATCATAATTATACACCTCTTTTATCCCATTTGCCAACTGTTTTTCTATTTTGGGTTACCACAGAGTATCCAAGGTATAAAAGGTGAGAAAAATTTACAATTAGATTTTTGATGAAGTAATTCGTTCCTTTTTTTCTTTTTTTAGTTTAAAATTATAATATAATGAAGGTATGGAAAAAAATTGTTTTTGTTTTATCAATACCTGCTTTTACATTAGCAGGAGAAAAAGGAGAAAAAATGGAAGGAAAAGGAGCAGAAATCTTGTATTTGTCAAATGATGGGGATGATTCTTTTTCTGGAAGAGTTCCTGAAAAAAATAAAAATGACGGTCCATTTAAAACAATACAGAGAGCAATTGATGAGATTTTGAATATTAAAAAGAAAAATGACGGGAATTTAAAAAAACAGGTTTTAATTTTAATAAGAGAAGGAACATATTTTTTAGATAAACCAGTAGAGATAAGACCAGAGCATTCAGGGACAGAAAAATTTCCAGTTATAATAAAACCATATGGAAATGAGAAAGTTATAATAAGTGCTGGTGAAAAATTAAAAAATTGTAAAGAAGAAGTAATAGATGGGAAAAAATTTTCTGTTTTTAAAATAGATAGAGAAATAAGGAATTTGTGGCTTAATAATAAAAGAATTTATAGAGCAAGATTTCCTGAAAATGGATATTTAAAAGTTATAGGTTTATGTGAAGATGATGAAAAGAAAAACTGGAATGAGGGAGTTTTCAAATTTAAATTCAATAAAGGAGATATTAAAAAATGGCCTGATTTTAAAAATGGAGAAATTATTCTTATGTGTAAATGGATTGAATCAAGATTACCTATTAAAGAAATTTATGAAGAAAAAGGAATTATTGAGTGTGAAAAAAGAAGTGTGTATAAACCTCAGAAGGACGACTTATATTACATTGAAAACATATTTGAATTCATTAATAAAGATAGATGGTATTTTGATTTGGATAAGAATTTGATTTATTTTTATGGAAAGATTGACAGGGATGATGAATTGATAGCACCAAAATTTGAAAATGTTTTAAAGATAAAAGGAAATCCAGAAGAAAATAAATATGTTGAGAATATCAATTTTTGTAATTTGATTTTTTCCCACACTGAATGGTATTTTCCTGAAAAAAGTTTAAGAGGAGAAAATGTTGGCGGCTTTGCACAGGCAGATATTGAAGTTCCAGGAGCAATAATATGTGAGGGGATGAGAAACTGTAAATTTGAAAACTGTGAAATAACACATACTGGAACTTATGGAATTGAATTTGGAAAAGGGTGTCAGAATAACAAAATTATTAAATGTAAGTTTTATGATATTGGAGGAGGTGGAATAAAGATAGGAGAAAGGATTGTAAGGGATGGAAAAAATTTACAAACATATGGAAATGAAGTAAATGGCTGTATTATTAAAGATGGAGGGATTATTTTTCACAGTGCAGTTGGCATATGGATAGGTCAGAGTTATGGAAATATTATTGAAAGAAATGAAATTTATGATTTTTATTATACTGGAATAAGTATTGGATGGACATGGGGATATGGTAAATCAATTGCAGGTGGTAATATTGTTAAATTTAATTGTGTTCATCATATAGGTAAAAAAAGTAGTGGAGATGGTCCAATTTTAAGTGATATGGGTGGAATATATACACTTGGAATTCAAGAAGGGACTTTGATAACAAATAATATTTTTCATGATATTTATGGATACTGGTATGGCGGATGGGGAATTTATTTTGATGAAGGAAGCAGTTTTATAATTGCAGAAAATAATCTTGTTTATAACACAACACATGGTGGTTTTCATCAGCATTATGGTAAAGAGAATATTGTAAGAAATAATATTTTTGCATTTGGAAGAGACCAGCAGATTCAGATAACAAAACCTGAAAACCATAAAAGATTTACATTTGAAAGAAATATTGTTATAGGAGAGACAGAAAAATGGATTTTTGGTGGGATAGATTTTAATTTTGTATTTAATAATAATCTTTATTTTAGAATAGGTGGAAAGGAAATGAAAATATTTGACTGGAGCGGGAAGGTTTATACTTTTGATGAATGGAGAGAAAAAGGAATGGATACTAATTCTATTATAGAAGACCCTTTATTTTATGATATAAAAAATTTTAATTTTAAATTAAAAGATAATTCTCCTGCTTTTAAGACAGGATTTAAGGAATTTGAATTACCTGAAAGATAAATTACAATTGCTGTAATGTTAAAAATTTATAATAAAAACCCTTCTTTTCGTATAATTGAGAATGTGTGCCCTCCTCAACTATTTCTCCATTTTCAAGAACAATAATTCTGTTTGCATTTTTAATTGTTGATAATCTATGTGCTATTATAAATACAGTTCTTCCTTCCATTATTTTTTCAATTGCCTTCTGAACAATTTCTTCTGATTCACTATCAAGAGATGCAGTTGCTTCATCAAATATTAAAATTTCGGGATTTTTATATATTGCCCTTGCTATTGAAATTAATTGCTTCTGACCTCCAGATAAATTTATCCCCTTTTCTCCCAGAAGAGTATTTTCTTTTTCAGGTAATTCATTTATAAATTTCAAAAGTCCAGCAGTTTTTATAACCTCTTTAAATCTTTCATCATTTCCCTCACCCAAAGTAATATTTTCCTTTATAGAACCATAAAAAATAATTGGTTCCTGAGGAACATAACCTATATGCTCTCTCAAAGAATGAAGTTTATAATCTTTTATATTTTTCCCATCTATTATAATTTCTCCTTCTGTTGGCTCAAAAAATCTCAGGAGTAAACTAATTAAAGTAGTTTTACCTGAACCTGTTTTTCCAACAATGCCTATTCTATCACCCTTTTTCACAACAAGATTAATATTTTTAAGAACTAACTTTGAATTATAATAAAATCCAACATTTTTAAATTCAATTTTTTCCTTAAGTCCCCTAAAAATTTCCTTACCTTCATCCCTTACATTTGGTTTAAAATCAAGAATATAAAAAATTCTTGGTAAAACAGAACTTGAATGTTTTATTGTTGCGAATGTTTGCATAACTTCTTTAAGTGGGCTTATAATTGAAAAAAGTGCAAAGAAAAAAAGAAATAAAAAACCTGGAGTTATTGCTCCTGATAGAATTTTACTCCCTGCATAATACATAATCAAGCCAGAAGCAACAGCACCACAGAAGTCAGTAAATGGACCTATCAACAAAACTCTTTTATTTATTGATATAATTGTTCTAAAAATATTTTCATTCTCTTTTCTGAACCTTCTTAAAGTTTTTTCTTCAAGATTGTATGCTTTTATAATTTTCTGCCCGAAAATACTTTCATTTATAAAATTGCCTATTTTCCCGTATGTTTCCTGAATAATTTTACCAAGATTCCTTAATTTTTTTGTCCAGTGCAAAACAGGTACGAGAATAATGGGATATATGAAAATTGAAACAAAACTCATCTGCCAGTCAATTATAAAAATTATTAAAAGATAACTGATTACAAGAAAAATTGGAAATATAAAATTAGGGAAAAACATTTCAAAAACAGAATTAAGAAGTCCTATATCATACACAACTCTTGTTGTTAATTCACCTGTCTGAGTATAAGTAAAAAAATCAAGAGAAAGGTCTAAAAACTTTGTATATACTTTATCTCTCAGGTCTGTCTGAATCTTTGTTGAAAACAACTTAAAAAAATAATTGCTGAAATAAAAACAGATACCTTTCAGCAAAAAAGTAAGCATTATAAATAAAATCAAATACTTTAAAACTACCAAAGGTGTGTAAGAATTAATTTTTGTTATTATCGGCTCTATTTTCACTCCAATATAATATGGAAGATTTTCAGGAAGAGTTATTTTTTTACCGGAAAGAATCCTATCTACAAGTGGGATAATGGATGTAAAGGATAAGGTGTTTAAAATAATGTAAAAAATTGACATAATTCCACCAATGACAATATAATGCCAGTGGATTTTAATATACTTCCTTATTTTCAGATATTCTTTTATCAATTTTTATCTCCTTGAATGATAAATCTGCAAATCCTTTCACTTACATTTCCTTCACCAAGAAGTTTTATCATTTTTTCATATCCTTCCATCTGTTTTCTGTATATATCATCCTTCCTTATTAAATTTATTATATCATTTACAACATCTTTTATGTTGAAATTCTGAATATATTCGGGAACAATTTTTTCATTCAGAATAAGGTTAACAGGACTTATAAGTTTTACCTTTACAATCAATCTACATAAAAGATAATTCAGAAAGGATGTTTTATAAAATACTATCATCGGTTTTTTCAAATATGCAACTTCAAGATTAACCGTCCCTGAAACAGCGAGTATAACATCAGAATTTTCAATCAAAAAATATAGATCTTCTTCTATTTCATATTCCACTTTACCGGCCTTAAATGTTTTTTTTATAATACCTTTAAATTCCTCATTTACAGCAGATATCCAGACCTTAAAGTTAAACTCATTTTTCAAATTTTCAATGATTTTTTTCATAAGCGGAAGATTATATATTAACTCTTCCTTTCTACTTCCCGGTAAAACTCCAATTATATATCCTTCTTTTTTTAGTTTTCTTCCATCTTTCTTTATAAGGTCAACTACAGGATGCCCAAAATAAACACATGAAATATTTTCTCTTTCATAAATATCAACTTCAAAAGGGAATACAGGAATAACAAAGTTAATATATTTTTTAAGAACTTTTACTCTTCTATAATTATGAGCCCAAATTTTGGGTGGAATGTAATAAAAAGTTCTGTACTTCTTTTTCAATCGTTTAAGTAATTCAAGGTTAAACCCAGGATTATCAATAAATATAATAACATCAGGTTTTTCTTTTTCTATTTTTTCTATAACTTTTTTCATAAAAGTGATATAAGAAAAAATTTTTTTTAAAACACCTGAAAAACCCATTTCTCCAAAAGGCATCCCCGTTATTAAATTTACTCCTTCTTTTTCCATTTCTTCTCCGCCGGTTCCAAAAATAAAAATATCCTCTCTCTGTTTCTTAAAATTCCTGCTTAATAAAGCACCGTAATTGTCACCTGATTTTTCACCGGCAAGAATACATATTTTCATTTTTGACTTTTCTTTTAGTTTATTATATTATATCTTTGATGGAAATTAAAAATCCTAAAAGGGATGATTATGAAAAGATAGTGAGATTTCTTGAAGATGTTTTCGGCCATTCATACAATTTCTTTTCATATTATTATCCACATAACAGAAAAAAAGAAAATTATGATTTTGAAAACACTTTTATAATTGAGGAAGATGGAAAAATCTGTTCTCATGTAAGAGTTTTTCCAATGGATACAATTCAAAATGGAATAAAAGTGAAATTCGGAGGGATTGGAGATGTTTCAACTGATTACGAGAAAAGAGGAAAAGGGTATATGACAATTTTAATGAATGAAGCAATTAAAAAAATGGAAAAAGATGAATATCCTCTTTCAATCTTATGGGGAGATAGACACAGATATATAAATTTTGGATATGAATATGCTGGTAAAATTATAACACTTTCAATTGCAACAAGAGGTCTTGAAAAAATAAAAATAAATTCAGTTAAAGCAAAAAGGTATCTTGGAGAAAAAAAAGTCCTTGAAAAAATAATTGAAACATATAACAGGAAAAATTATAGAATTGAAAGGGATTATGATTATTTTTATGAGATTTATAAAAAAATCAGAACTGCCACATATTACACAGAAGAAAATAATAAATTTGCTTATGCTGTTATAGATGAGTTAGGTCCTGAAACAAAAATTTATGAATATGGAGGAGACCCTCTTTTAATTCTCGGAATTTTAAAATATCTTTCAGAAAGGTTTGGAAAAAATAGATTTTTAATTGACTTCCCAGATTTTTCAGAAATACCTGAAATAATTATATCATCATCCTCTTCCTGGCATATTTCACCAGCAGGTATGATAAAAATTATTTCTTTAAAGAAAACTATTGAAGCATTTTTACCTTTGATTGAAAAAAATATGAAAGAAAATGATGAAATTCTGTTTGAAATAAAGGATAAAGAAAAAGTTGGAATAAGGAAGGAAAATGGTAAAGTGAAATTTATTGATAGAAGTGAAAATTGTATAATATTAAGTGAGTTAGAAATGGTAAGATTATTTTTTAATGTATCAGGGATAGGAGTTAAAATTAACGAAAAATTAAAAAATATAATTGGAAGTTTTTTACCAATAAACATATTTTTCCCGGTTTTTGACCATGTTTAAAAGGGGGTTATATGAAGAAAAGTGCAAATCTATGGATTCTACCTGGTAATGTTGAGTTTGAAGATGGTTTAAAGATGCTTAGAGATGCTGGATTTGAAGCAGTTGAAGTAAATACTACAGAAGAAGGAATATTAAGTTTAAATTGTAAAGAGGACGAAGCAAAAAAAGTTGCTGAAATAATAAGGAAAAATGGCCTTGAGATAGCAAGTTTACTTGTTGGACAGTTCTGGAAATATCCAATTTCAAGTTCTGACCCTGAAATAAGGAAAAAGGGTGAGGAATTGCTTGAAAAGGGTATTAAAATTGCAAACTGGATTGGAACAGATGCTATACTTGTTGTTCCAGGAGTTGTTGCTCCTTTATCAGGTTCAGGAGAAATTGTAAGTTATGATGTTGCTTATAAAAACAGTCAGGAATCAATTAAAAAATATGTTGAACTTGCAGAAAAAAATAATGTTTATATTTGTGTTGAAAATGTCTGGAATAAATTTTTATTATCTCCTCTTGAAATGAAAAAATTTGTTGAAGAAATTGGCTCTGAATATGTAAAAGTTTATTTTGATGTTGGAAATATTTTAATAATTGGTTTTCCAGAAATGTGGATTAGAATTCTTGGTAAATTGATTAAAAGGATACATTTAAAAGATTTCAAATTATCTATTGGTAATATAAATGGATTCTGTGATTTACTTGAAGGAGATGTCAACTGGCCTGAAGTTATAAAGGCATTGAAGGAAATTGGTTATGATAGTTATTTGACAGTAGAACTAGGACCTTATAAATATTATCCTGAAACAAAAATTTATAATACTTCTCTTGCAATGGATAAAATACTGGGAAGGAAATAATGACAAGTAGAGAAAGAATTTATACAGTTTTAAGGGGTGGAATTCCTGATAGAGTTCCTGTTTCACTTTATAAAATAAATCCTTTTGATAGTGATAGTTTCTGGGCAAAACATAAAAGTTTTGAAAATTTACTTAAAAAAGCACAGCAAATCCAGGACACTTTTATATTTTACAGACCAAAAACAGGTTTTTTCTTTTCTGCCCCTGGCGCAATTGACCTTAAAGTTGAAGAAACACATGACACACCAATATCAACCACAGTAAAATTGACAGTTGAAACAGATTATGGACCTTTGACAAGAGTTGCAAAAACTTCAAGTTTAAGTATTCATCAATGGGTTGAAGAACCATGGATTAAAAGAGAAAAAGATATACATAAATTTTTATCACTTCCCTATATACCCTATCAACCGGATTTCACTGACTTTTATGAACTTGAAAAAAAAATTGGAGAAAAAGGTGTTATGGTAGTTGCCCTTCCAGACCCTCTTGGAGTTGTTGGATTTTTATTTGCTCCAGGGGACTTTGCTAAATTTGCTCTTGAGTATCCAAAACTCATAATGGAACTCCTTGAAAAAATATATGAAAGATTACTTGATCTTTATAAATTTGTCTCCTTTTCTGTTTCAAATGCTATCATAAGAATCAGAGGTGCAGAATATGCCACTCCTCCAAATTTACCAGTAGAATATTTCCATGATATTAAAAAAGTTTTTTCAGAATTTGTTTATAGATTTGATAGGAACCTGATTGAAATTTTAAAAAGAGGTAATTTTAATTATATCTGTTATCACTGGCATGATGGAATAGAAGAACTTTTACCAATTATTTTAAAAATGCCCATTGATATAATTGAACCTATATGTAACAGTTTTGAAATTCCAAACAGAATTTTAAAGGTAAGAAGAATAATTGGGGATTCAATTACAATAATGGGTGGAATAATGACAGATGACCTTGACTTTAGAACAGGAGAAGAAATAAGAAATATGGTGAAGGATTGTTTAATTCAGGGAGCAAGAAGAGGAAGATTTATTTTAATTCCATCAGATATTCCTGAATCTGCTCCTATTACACCTGAACTTGAACAGAATTATATTGAATTTCTTGAAACTGGTTACAATTTTGGAAAATATCCAATTACTTAATAAATAACGAAATAAGGAAAACAATAAAGGTGTAAATACAGAAATATTGAAATTTATTCCTCAAAAAAATTTTTCTTAAAATAGAAAGAGTTATAATACTTAAAAAAAAGGTTATCAAAAATCCAACCAGAATATAATCAAATCCTATGTTTTTTATCTTATTAATTTCAAGTAGAATGGCTCCAATTATAGCAGGGATTGCAAGCAGAAAAGAAAAACTAAATGCATCTTCATTATTAATTCCATAAATCTTAGCAATAGAAATCGTAGCACCACTTCTTGAAATCCCAGGGAAAAGAGAAAGCCCTTGAAAAAAACCTATAAAGAGTGAACTTTTAAAATCAAGTTTTTTTGCACCATTTTTACTTGATAAAAATAATAATATTGTTGTAATTAAAAATCCGGTAGAAACAACAATCCTATTTTCAAGAAATTCTTTATCATGAATCAAAAATCCAATTATTCCTGTGATAATAGAAGCAGAGATAATATAAATCCCAATTTTAAAATTCTCATCTTCAGGATTAAAAGAAAAAAAACCTTTTAAAACATTTAAAATTCTTATTCTAAAAAAAATTAAGATTGCCAGAAGTGATGGAAAATGTAAGAAAATATCTAAATTTACATCGGGTTTCATACCCAAAATTTTATGAAATAGAAAAAGATGACCTGAACTGCTTATCGGAAACCATTCACATATTCCTTGAACAATTGAAAGAACTATAATATTTTTCAAAAAAATCTCCTATAATTTCGGTAAAGTTATTGTAAAAATAGTTCCCTCTCCAACTTTTGAATATACTTCTATTTTCCCATTATGTTCTTTCACAACCTTTTCAACAATTGCAAGTCCAAAACCAGTTCCACGAGAACCCTTTGTTGTAAAAAATATATCAAAAATTTTATCAAGATTCTTTTCAGGAATTCCACAACCATTATCCTGGACTATAATCTGAAAAACATTTTCATTTGATTTAGTTTTTATTTTTATAATTCCTTCATTCTCCTTCACAGCATCAATTGAATTCTGAACTAAATTTGAAATCATCCTTTCTATCCTGTGTCTGTCAACTTTTACATATTTTAATTTTTCGTCAAATTCTTTTAAAACTTTAATATTTTTTTCTTTTAAAGATGCCTCAAAATATGAAATAACATCTTCAATTAAGGAATGTAAATCAACATCTTCAAAAGAAACCTCTCTATCCCTTGAATAATCAATCATAGAAAGCACATATTCTTTTAATTTTACATAATTTTTTTTCAGAATATCCTTCCCTATTTTAATATCTTCCATATCTTTTTCTTCCATACCTGTTTCTATAAAATAAATTCCATTTTCAAACTTTGTAAGTATATTTCTTAAATCATGGGAAAGTCCTGAAATTAAATGTCCTATCATTACAAGCCGTTCATTCATAATCATTTTTTGCATCAATTTTAAATTTGAAATTGTAAAACTTACAACTGTTGACCCTGCAATCATAAGAGAAATCTCTTCTGGAGTAAATCCTTTCCTTTTTTCCCTCCCTATCACAAATAAACCATATTTTTCTTTTGTCGTTCTTAATGGTATTGATAAAATTGAATAAAATTTGCCATTAATTTTCCTTTCATATAAAAAACTTTCTCCTTTATTTAAACTTTCTTGAATAACAGAATTTATAAAATCATCCTGAAAATCAACAGGATAACTGTAGGCAGAAGAAATTTTATCTTCGGAGGTCTTTAAATAAACTTTTATAAAATCAGGTTTTAAAAATTCCTTTGCTTTCTCTCCAAGAATTTCAACAAGGGATATTTCATTTTCAATGCTTACCATCCTTTCTGAAAGATGATACATAAATAATATTTCAGCAAAAAATCCAAGAATACCTTTTTCTATATCCTTCAAATCATCAAGCAAACCTGAAACAAATCCATCAACTTCGGAAACTTTTTCTTTTGTTTCCATATTTTTCAAAAATATATTAAATTTTTCTATTAACCCTGTTACTGGCTTTAAAACTACATCTTCAAATCTTATACTTTTCTTTGCCATTATATTATCAATCTCCCATTTGTTGCCTTGAAAACTTCTATATTATCATTTTTTTCTTTTTTAAATTTTCCTCCTGCCTCTTTAAGTATAATCCTTCCTGCCTCATAATCCCATTTTTTTAAGTTTAAATGAATTAATAAATCTATTCTACCAGAAGCAAGGTAGCATAAGTCAAGAGAAGCAGAACCAAATATTCTAATTTTTTTTAACCTTTCGGGTTACTTCTTCTAAAATTTTTAACCCATATTTAATTTCATCTTCTCCAGACATAAATCCAATACTTAAAATACTTTCTTCTATTTTATTTATTTTACTTACATTTATCCTTTTCTGATTTAAATAAGCACCTTTTCTTTCAATACCTGTAAAAATCTCTTCTCTTAAAAAATCATATACAATACCAAATTTCCCTTCCTCTCCTCTATAGGCAATTGAAATACAGAAATGAGGAATACCTCTTGAAAAATTTAAACTGCCATCAAGAGGGTCAATTATCCATAAATTATTCTTATTTTTCCCATCAATTCCTCTTTCTTCACTTAAAAAACTATCTTCAGGATAAATTTTCCTTAAATTTTCAATAATAATCTTTTCAGATTCAATATCCTCCCGAATTTTTATATCATACCTATCTTCTTTTAATCTTACACACTTTTCAATTTTTGCCTTTAAATATTTTCCCGCTTTTTTTATAACTGCAATTCCTGAATTAAATCTATCCATTTAAATATATTTTAAAAGAAATTCAATTATATCACACCTCATCTGAAATGTTTCTCTGTGTCCGGTATTGTAAATTTTAAGTTGCCAGTTTTCCTCCTTTCCAAATTTTTTATAAATCATTTTCAGTTTTTTATCTATCTTTAGCAGTCCATCAACTGGAGTTAATCTGTCAAATGCACCTGCAACTGAAAGATGGGGTCTTGGAGCAATTAAAGAATTTATATCTGCTGTTGAAAAGTGTTTTAAAAGAGAAGGGACAAAATAATAAATTCCATGACCTGAAAGACCTTTAACTTTTATAAGTTCCTCAAAATCAGTTAAACAACAAATATCAATACAAACTTTAATTCTTTCATCAAGTGCTGACAGATACCATGCCATTGTTGAACCCATACTCATACCTATAGTGGCAATTCTTTCTTTATCTATTTCTTCCCTTGTTATTAAATAATCAACTGTCTTCAAACTATCAAAAACCATAAGTCCCCATAAAACTTTGCCATACCAAATAAGTTCTTTATAAAGGTCAAGTTCATCCCTTCCGCTTCTTTCTCCAAAATTTATATGGTCAATGCATATACCTGCAAAACCTAAAGATGTAATAAGTTCTGCATAAGGTGGCTTTGCCATATAAGAATTCCCTTCAATAAATTCATCTTTTCCAAGATAATACTTACCTCCATGTGAATGATTAAAAACTATTCCTGGAACCTTATTTTTTAAATTTTTTGGTTTAACAAAATAAGCAGGAACCAGTTCATACCCATTTAAATCAAGAATAAGTTTCTCAAGAATATATTTTTCCCTTTCCTCCTCAATTTTTCTGATAACTTTTACTGGATAATTCCTTTCAGGCAAATCTCCGAGCAATTTATAAAGTTTTTCCCTTTTTCTCTTCTGCCAGTTTATTAATTTTTCCATATCTATCTCCTTTCTTTTTACCAGTTTCCTATGTCATCCTTTGTTCCATATTTTCTATCCGGTCCTGCTGACAATAAAAGAAAAGGTATATTATCATAATCTGTCTGGGGATATTTGTAAATAATTGGCATCTTCCAGGCATCAAGAATATTACCATACTCATCTAACTGGTCTTTTTTAAATCTTATATAAGGCCCATTCCATCTATCACTCTCAACAGGTCCCTGTAATATTTCTACAAGTATTTTACTGCCATTTGCCTGATTTTCTGGATAATCGCCAAAATCTGTTTCATACATAGAAAGTGCTGCTTCAATAGTATCTATAATTGCTTTTGTTTTTGCTATAACCGCTTTATTTCTCGCTCTATGTAAAGCAGGCAGGGAAAAAGCAGCAATAAATAAAATTATGCACATTGAAACAAGAATCTCAATAAGTGTAATCCCGGTTTTATTCATCCTTATCATTTACTTATTTAATTTTATCAAATTTCTAACAGAACTCAAAAACTCTTTTGCGCCCTGGTATGGACCTTCTGGATGACCGAGTAAATATGAACCTGCAAGTAAAGCAACTCCATAACCAAATTTTTTATCATAATGTTTTTCAAGATTTAATTTTAAGTTATCAAGTCGTAATCCACCAGCAGCAACAGGCACTGTATCTTTTATTCCATTTAAGTCCTCCCTCATGACAAAAATCAGATGATTCAATAACTCCTCATCAAGAGAAGCAATATGGGTATCCTTTACGCCAAATACCCCATGCTGGAAAAAGTCTCCTCCGCAAAGTCGAATAAGTTTTACTATAAAAGTATCATCAATTCTTCTATTCCCTGTGGATAAAGCACTTCTACCACCACTATGAGCATAAAGGGGAACATTAATTTCTTTATCTTCTCTTAAAATTTTTAAAACTTCAAAATTATGTCCAAGAACAACATTTAACATAAGACCTGTTGCACCATAATCAATATATCTTTTTGCTGTATCTTTAATTTTATCTGCTCTTTCTACAAGATGAGCAGCATATATACATTTATTCCCTGTTTCCTCATACGCTTTTTTTAATGCACTACTTACATACCTAATCTTTTTCTTTACTTCGCAGTATGATGGTCCGAGCATCTTTTCATCATCTTTTATAAATTTAACACCACCCTTTGCAGCAAGATAACATTTTTCAGCAACTTCTTTTTCAGTTAAACCTGCACAGGGTTTTATTATTGTTCCAACTATTGGCTCTGGATATGGTGTTTCTATAATTTTTCTTATGCCATTTATTCCAAATGATGGACCTGGAAATTTTTTTAATATTTTTTCCGGCAAATTAATGTCTATAAGAACAACATCTGAATAATAAACAAATTCAAGAACAGGACCTCCACAGGCAAGCATTAAAATCTGATAAAGGGGGTCATTTTCTTCAGATAAGTTAATTAAAGGAGTTCTTATAAAAATTATTCCTTCTCCTCTATTAAAAATATAAATTTTATCAACATCTGCAATACATTTTTTAAAAAGGGGAGTTGGTTCTCCCGCTCCTATCCACTTTCCAGTAGTTTCATTTATAGCAAGTTTTTCAGCAACTTCTCTTATATCCCCATCGCATTTTAAATAATAAACAATTTCAATACTTTCTTCTTTTTTATACTGAGAGCCAATTGAAACAATATCCTTTACTTTTTTATTTCTTAATTCTTTTGGTAAATAGTTATCAGGGAAAATTTTTTTCATATTTTTTCTCTTTATTTTTTACTTCAATTTTAAGGATTTTTTCTGTTTTTTCTGTGACTTTAAATAACTCTGAAATTTCATAACCACATACCCATATAATTTTACCATTATTTTCAAATATCAAAACTTTATCTTTTTCGCTTTCAGGAATTTTTTTATCTATCATAAATCTTGATAATCTTTTCTCTTTATCAAATCCAAGAGGAGTAAATCTATCCCCAACTTTTCTATTCCTTACAATTATATCTCCTTTTATTTTGGAAAAGTCAAAATAACCTGTAAATTTATCAGGATTTCTAAAAATACCTTCAGAAAATGGAATAAAATAACTCTTAATAATGAATTTATCAAGAATTTCTATTTTCCCGGGGACTTTAATTTTGTAAATAAACCTTTCTTTTTTGCTTTTTTTTCCTTTTAAAATTTTTTCAATTTTATCAATGTCAAATATTTTTTCACCCTTCTCAATATATTTTGTGATTTTTTCAATCTTTGGGAAATTTATATAAGGTATTTTTGTAATCTCTCTATAAATAAATCCAGCAATACGCCTCTTTATAGATTTCTCAAGTTTCCTAAATTTTTCTGTATCAATAATAATCCTATTCCCTTCTTTTTTTGAAATTTCTTTTAAAATCTTTTCTGTATAATTTCTTAAAAACCTTTCTTCTTCTTGAAGTAAAATTATCGTTTTAAAAATTACTTTTTTAAGAGACGGTTTATATTTAAGTAAAAACGGAATAATTTCATTTCTTACTCTGTTTCTGAAAAAATCTGATGATAAATTTGAAACATCCGTAAAATATTTAATTTTATTTTCTTCAAGATATTCAAGAATCTCTTTTTTTTCAACACATAAAAGAGGTCTAATAATAAAAATTTCTGCATCTGAATAAATATTACTTTTAGGCCAGATACCGCAAAGACCTGCTAAACCTGAACCCCTGAAAAGGTTTATAAAAAATGTTTCTATATCATCGTCAAGTGTATGTCCTGTTGCAATTTTATTACATCCTGCTGTTTTTGCAATTTTATAAAGTTTTTCATATCTTTTTTCTCTTAAAACATTCTCAATATTTTTTTTTACATTAATTTCAATATCTTCCCTGAAAAATTCAATACCATATTTATTTGCGAGTTCTTTCACAAACTCAATTTCTCTATCTGCTTGTTCTCTCATATGATGATGAATAGATACAACCTTTATATCTATTTTTTTCTTTTTAAGAAAATATATGAAGAAATAAAAAAGAAAAACAGAATCAGGACCACCGGAAACAGCAAGTAAAATCCTGTCATCCTCTTCAATCAATTCATTTTTTGCTATAAATTCCTCTATCCTTTTAAATATGTTGACCATTTCCTATATAAATTATATCATTTTAAAGAATTATCATTTTTTTTAAAAAAGGAGAAGAAAAAATGGAAAGGGATATTGTTATTATTGGTGGAGGACCTGCTGGAATTGCTGCCTCCTGGGGTGCTTCAAAATCAGGAGCAAAAGTTCTATTAATTGAAAGATATGGATTTCTTGGCGGAATGGCAACTGCTGGACTTGTAGGTTCTATACTTGGACATTACCTTAATGATAAACAACCTGCTGTGAGTGGATTTTTAAAGTTTTTAATTGAAAAGACATATCAGATGAATGGATGTGAAAAATGGGAGTTCGCTTATAAAAAATATGGCATTCCTTTTGATTCTGAAATTCTAAAAATATCTTCTGAAAAGTTATTGCTTGAAAAAAATATTGAAATTCTTTACCATTCTTTTGTTTCATCATCAAATGTAGAGGATGGTTTAATTAAAGAAATTGAGGTTGTAAACAAAAGTGGAAAGATGAAGATAAAGGGTAAAATTTTTATTGATGCTACAGGAGATGCTGATATTTCATATTATTCTGGATTTGAATATACGAAAGGAAGATTTTTTGATGGAAAAATGCAATCAATGGGATGTATGTTCAAAATTGCAGGAATTGATGAGGAAAAACTAACAGAAGAAGTAATAAAGGAAGCAGGTAGAAAATTAAATGAGTTAAGAGAAAAAGGAGAGTTGAAAATTTATAATTCAGGACTTGGAGGGAAAGGAAGCACAACAAGAAAAGGAGAAAGGTCTTTCAATGTTATGAGATTCGCCGGTGATGGAACAGATATTTTTGATTTAACTAAAGGAGAAATTTTTTTAAGGGAACAGATTTATAAATACTGGAAATTTCTAAAGGAAAATGTCCCTGGATTTGAAAATTCTTATATTTCTGTTTTACCTGCAAATATTGGTATAAGAGAAACAAGGCAGATAAAAGGACTTTATACATTAACAGGTGATAACATTTTAAAAGTAAAAAAAACAGAAGATAGTATTGCAAGAGGGACTTACTGGATTGATATACACTGTCCACTTGGAAGAACAAAAGATAATGTGCATATATGTGCAAGGGAGTGTTCAACAAAAGAATACTGCATTGCACTTGATAAATATAAAGATTACCTTCCTTCAAAAAACAATTTAAGAGTGCCTGAAAATGACTGGTTCAGCATTCCTTATAGATGTTTAATTCCAGAAAGAGCAAAAAATTTACTTGTAGCAGGTAGATGTATTTCAGCAGACCACATTGCAATGAGTTCAATAAGAGTTATGGCTACATGTATTGCAACAGGTCATGCTGCTGGAATTGCGGGTTTCATTGCTCTTGATAAAAATACTACAGTTGACAGAGTAAATCCTTCTGAAATACAAAAATTACTGGAAAAGGATGAAGGACTTTATTAAAAAGGAGGAACAGAATGATAAAAATAGAAAGGGCAATTTTAAGCGTATATGATAAAACAGGGATTGTTGAACTTGCAAAATTTTTGAAGAAATATAATGTTGAAATAATATCAACAGGTGGAACTGCAAAAACACTCCGAGAAAATGGAATAGATGTTGTGGAAGTAAGCCAGTTTACAGGGTTTCCTGAAATACTTGATGGAAGAGTTAAAACATTACATCCAAAAATTTATGGTGGTATTCTTTCAATTAAAGATAAAAAAGAGCATTTAAAACAGATGAGAGAAAACAATATTCAGCCAATTCAACTTATTGTATGCAATCTTTATCCATTTGAAAAAATATTAAAAATAGGGAAAAGTGACGAGGAGATAATTGAAAATATTGATATAGGTGGACCAACAATGATAAGAGCAGGTGCAAAAAATTATAAATATGTGTGTGTTCTTGTTAAAACTGAATTTTACGATGAATTTATAAAGGAGATGGAAAAAAATAATGGATGTGTAAGTGTTGATTTTTCACTCAAATGTGCAAGAGAAGTTTTCAAATTAACCTCAAGGTATGACTATATTATTTCTTCATATTTTTCAGGTAAAATTGAGAAAGAAGTTTTACCATCAGATATTTATTTATATTTTAAAAAAGTCCAGGATTTAAGATATGGAGAAAATCCACATCAAAAAGGTGCCTGGTATAGATTTCATGATAAAGAATTCAAAAGAGAAATTTTTCAGGGGAAAGAATTATCTTTCAATAACCTTATTGACATGGAAAGTGCTTACAATCTTGTCTGCCAGTTTGACAAACCTGGCTGTGTCATAATAAAACATACAAATCCATGTGGAGTTGCTATTGGTGAAAATTTAATTGATGCTTACAAAAAAGCACTTCAAACAGACGAAATAAGTGCTTTTGGCGGAATTGCAGGATTTAACAGAAAGATTGATAAAAAACTTGCTGAAATTTTAATTGAAAGATTTTATGAGATAATTGTTGCTCCTGATTATGAAGATGAAGCAATTGAAATATTTAAGAGAAAACCAAATTTAAGAGTTATAAAGTGCCCTGAAAAAATAAAATATGAGTATGATTTTAGAACTCTTGTAGATGGATTTTTAATTCAAACACCGGATGAGATTGATTATGAAAAATTTGAAATTGTGACTGAAAAAAAACCAACAGAAGATGAAATTGAAGGATTGAAATTTGCATGGAAAGTTTGTAAATTTGTAAAATCCAATGCAATTGTAATAGCAACAAAAAACCAAACACTCGGTATAGGTGCAGGACAGATGTCAAGAGTTGATTCAACGAAAATAGCAATTATGAAGATGAGAGAAAACTTTAAAGAACTCCCGGGATTGATTGTTATGGCTTCTGATGCTTTCTTTCCCAAACCTGATAGTATTGAAATTGCATATAAAGCCGGGGTTACTTCAATAATTCAACCAGGTGGTTCAATAGAAGATAAGAATGTTATTAAAAAATGTAATGAACTGGGTATTTCAATGATTTTTACTGGAACAAGGCATTTTAAGCACTGAAAAATGAATCTCCTTGTCTTAAGTGATTTGCATTATAAAAGTGATGGTATTTCAAAAATCCCTGAAAGAAATACAAAATTCGGAATTGAGATATTAAAAAGGATAAAAAGAAGAATAGAAGAAAATATTGATGTTATTATAATTGCTGGAGACCTCATAGATGATGAAAAAAGCCAGATTTCAGAAGATGACTATATTGAAATAAAAAAGACACTTGACAGTTTCAATGTTAAAAAAATTTTAATTGCTCCTGGAAATCATGATAGAAAAGATGAAAAATTCTTTGAAATTTTTGGGGATTATAAATACTATATTTCTGATGAATTTTTATTTTATGTTTTTTATGATACCTTTTATGAAAATGAGACAGGTCAGAGAAGTCAGGAAGAAATAGAAAATTTCAAAAAATTTGTCCGGGAAAATCAAGGTAAAAAAGTTATTGTAGTTCAGCATTATATTATTTATCCAAAAATAGAAAGTGATTATCCATTTAATCTTATTGATTGTGAAAAAATACACAAAATTTATAAAGAAAATAATGTTTTTCTTTCCATAAGCGGTCATTTACATAGAGGAATTGATATTGTTAATCATGAAGGGATTTATTATTTTACACTTCCCGCAGTATGTGAAAAACCATTTAAATTCTTTTTACTTAAAATTTCAAGTGAACTTGAAATAAAAGAAAATCAGTTAAAAAATAGAATTTCTGTTGTTGACCATCACTGTCATACTGAATTTGGATATTGTGCAGAGGATGTAAGTATGGAGAAAGTTATTGAAAGATGTAAATTGCTTGGTGTTGAAAAAGTTTATTTTACAGAGCATGTAGGACAACTCTATTTAAAACCTGATGACTACTGGAATTTTAAATTTTTCAATAATCCAGATATTCTTAAAATACAGAGAGAAAATAAGGAAGATAGAATTAAAGATTATGTTGAAAAATTTAATTCATTAAATTCAGATATAGCCGGGATTGGGCTTGAAGTTGAAATTGATAAAAATGGAGAAATATCATTACTTAAAGAAGACAGAAAATTTTTTGATATACTTGTTGGAGCAGTTCATTATTTACCAGATGAATGGTGTGTTTCAAAAAAAGAGATGGAGAAAAAATTTTTATGGACAACTGAAAAACTTATTGAAAATAAAATTGATATTCTTGCTCATCCTTTCAGATTTTTTTACAGGAAAAATCTTGAAAAACCAAAATATTTATATAAGGAAGTTGTCAAATTATTAAAGGATGGAAAGGTAAAATCTGAAATAAATTATCACCATAATAATCCAGAAATTGAATTTTTTAGAATGTGTTTAGAGGAAAATGTAGAAATTGTTTTTGGTTCTGACTCCCATAATTTACTTGAAGTCGGAGATTTTTCAAAACATATTGAATTTTTTGAAAAATTAAAACTATAAATTTTTTAAAATGTCCTTTATATCATTTTCAAAATTCTTAAATTTTTCTACCTTTTCATCTCTTCCACCAAATTCAATTATATAAGGGCCATAGAAACCCTTTTTTAATGTAAATGAAAGAACTTCGTTCCATTTAATATTTCCATCTTTATAATGCAAATGCTCATCTTTATCCCCATTATTATCAGAAATGTGAACAATTTCAAAATATTTATTCAATTTTTCTATAAATTCAAAAATATTCTTTGTTAAATTGGCATGTCCATAATCAAAGCAAAATTTTAAAAAGGAAGAATTAATTCTTTCAAAAAAATAAAGAAATTCTTCAGGACTATTACCAAGTTCATCAATATAATGGTTTTCAATACATATCTTAATATTTTCCCTTTCATATTGAAAAATAATCTCACTCAAAACTTCAAAAACAATATTTAAACCCTCTTTTCTTTCAGGATATTTTCCAAGATGTGCAGTTAAAAAATCAATCCCACCTTTTAAACATAAATTGAGATAACCTTCCAATTTTAGGATTGATTTTTCTTTACCAAGTTGTGGTATATTATCCCATATATGTAATCCAAGTTGTAAATTGTATTCATTTTTAAGTTCTTTCATCTTTAAAAAATCACTTTCATTCAGTAATTCAGAATAAGAAAATTCAATAACATTAAAACCAAATTCAACCTTACATCTTTTAAATGCTTCTTCAATATTTTTCCAGTTATAATGTAAACTGCTTATTCCAATAATCGGTTCCATATTATAAAAATAAATTTTTTAAGTTCTTAATTTTTGATGATTCTCCATGCCCGGGAAAAATAATAATTTCATCAGGTAATGTTAAAATTTTTGTTCTTATTGATTTTATTAATTTTTCTTCATCTCCTTCGGGAAAATCAGTTCTACCAATTCCATCTGCAAAAATTGTATCTCCTGTAAAAAGAATACTATCTATTTTAAGACAGATACTTCCGGGAGTATGTCCAGGTGTATGAATAACTTCAAGATTTAATTTCCCTATTTTTATTACATCATTCTCTTTGACAGTAAAAACATTATTTTTATATACATAAGGCACAGAGAAAAATGAAGAAAGATTTTTTTCAGGGTCTGATAGTAATTCAAAGTCATCTTTATGAATATATACAGGTAAGTTGAAAGAATGGTTTGCACCTATATGGTCAAAGTGTCCATGTGTATTTATTATTATAACAGGTTTTAAACCAAGTTTTTCAATTTTTTCTTTTATTTTCTTACCATTATCTCCAGGGTCAATAATACCACATATTTTTTCTTCCTCGCAACCAATGATATAACAATTTGTAATTACACTTCCAACAATTATCTTTTCTATAATCATTTTTTCCTTTTTAAATCTCTCCATAAAGGTCATAAGAATCTGTTTTTGTTATTTTAACATTATAAAAATTCCCTATTTTAAGATTTTTGCCTTTTACATATACAATACCATCTATTTCGGGTGCATCATATTCAGTTCTTCCAGTATAAAATTCTTTTTCTTTTTTTTCAATCAATACTTTTAAAGTTTTCCTTAAATATTTCTTTAAAATTTCTTCTGATATCATTTTTTGTTTTTCAATAACAGTCAAAAATCTTTTCTCTTTAATTTCTTCAGGTATCTGTTGGTTAAAATTATAAGCAGATGTCCCTTTTTCCCTGCTGTATTTAAAAAATCCAATTCTTTCAATTCTCATCTCCTCAATAAATTTTAAAAGTTCATTGAAATCTTCCTGGCTTTCTCCTGGAAAACCAATAATAAAATTTGTCCTTATTGAAACAGAAGGTATTTTCTTTCTTATTTTATCAATTAATTTTTTACAGTCAATAATTGGTCTATTCATTTTTTTAAGAATTTTTAAAGAGACATGTTGCATTGGAATATCAAAATATTTGCATATTTTTTTACTTTCTCCTATTTTTTCTATCAATTGGTCTTCTATATGCCCTGGATGCATATACATAACCCTTATCCATTCAAAATTAAATTTTTCAAGTTCTCCAAGTAATTTTACCAAACTTGAGCCATCATTCAGATCCTTACCATAATTTGTTGTATCCTGTGCAACAAGTATCAATTCTTTAAAACCAAGTTTTTCTATACTTTCCGCTTCTTTTAAAATATCTTTCATACTTCTGCTTCTTAAACCTCCTCTTAATTTTGGAATTAAACAATAACTGCAAAAATTATTACAACCTTCAGAAATTTTTATATATGCATAAGGGAAAGTTGTTATAAGACGGGGAAACTCCTTTATATCTTTGAAACAACTCTCCTTTATTCTTATTATTTTCTTTTTTTTCTCTTTTATAATTTTTATAACTTCTTCAGGGTCTCCAACTCCAGCAATTCCTTTAACATTTCTAAATCTTAGCAATTTTTCTTTTTCTCTCTCAACAAGGCATCCCCATATAATTACTTCCTTGTTTTTTTTTATAACCTCCCTTATATTTTCTTCTGATTCTTTTATCGCATCCTTTATAAATCCACAGGTGTTTATTATAACAATATCTGCATCTTCTATTGAATCTGTGATTATAAAACATTCCTGGCCTATTAGAGCAAGCAATTGTTCAGAATCAACAAGATTTTTGGGACATCCAAGAGAAATAAGGCAAATTTTCATTTTGAAAGATTTTTTAAAGTTAGATTTATTATAAAAAGCAGAATAATCAGTAAGAAAAGTAAAAAAATTGCAATATAAAATTTTCTGTCAATATTGAAATTGCTTTCAATTTTCTCTTTTCTTTCCTCAATATTATTTATCACTTTCTCTTCATTGAATTCTTCCTCTTTTTTTCCCTTAAAAACTTCTTCAACATCAATACCTTCTATCTCTAAATAATCAAGATATTTTTTTAAAATTGCCTTTTTATAAAAATCAGCAGGAAATTTATCCCATTCTCCATTTTCCATATATTCAATAAACTTACTGACAATTTTTAGATCTTTGAATATTTTTTCGTAATCAATCCCTCTTTTTTCTCTCTCTTTTTTTATTAATTCACTTAAACTCTTCAAATCCATTTTCTTCTGAATTTATCTGTTCTTCTGTATTTATTATAACTTTTCTTGGTTTCCCTTCCTGATATGGTCCAACAATTCCTTCTTCTTCCATCCTTTCAATTAATCTTGCTGCTTTATTAAAACCAATTCTTAATCTTCTCTGAAGCATTGAAATTGAAGCAATTTTAGTCGTAATAACAATTCTTTTTGCCTGTTCATAAAGGACTTCTTCATCATCATATTCTGTAGGCAATATTTCGGGAATTTCTCCTTCTTCAACAACTTTCCTTTCAACTATTTCCATATTATATTCAGGTATTCTCTGCTGTTTTATAAATTTGCATACTTTTTCTATCTCTTCATCTGAAATATAACTACCCTGAATTCTTATTAAACTTGAACTTAAAGGAGGTAAAAAAAGCATATCTCCCCTTCCAAGTAATTTTTCTGCACCAATTCTATCAAGAATTGTCCTTGAATCAAATTTAGATGTTACCTGAAAAGAAATTCTGCATGGTAAATTTGCTTTTATAACTCCTGTTATAACATTTACAGAGGGTCTCTGTGTCGCTAAAATTAAATGAATTCCTGCTGCTCTTGAAAGTTGTGCAAGTCGGATAATACTGTGTTCTATTTCATTTTTTGCAACTGTCATTAAATCGGCAAGTTCATCAATTACGACAACTATGTAAGGCAACGGGTCATCTTTAAAAATATTATTGTAAACATCAATATTTCTAACTTTATGTTCTGAAAAAAGTTTATATCTTCTTGTCATCTCTCCTATCAGCCATTTTAAAGCATTCACTGCCTTTTTTATATCAATAATAACAGGGCAGAGAAGATGAGAAAGGTCATTATAAAAAGTAAGTTCAACCATTTTAGGGTCTATCATTATAAATTTCACCTCATCAGGAGTTGCTTTATATAAAATAGAGGTAATTAAAGAATTAATACATACTGTTTTACCTGAACCTGTGGCACCCGCAATTAAAAGATGTGGCATTAATTTTAAGTCAGTGACAACCGGTCTACCCATTATATCTTTTCCTATGGCAAGTGTTAATTTTGATGGAGAACGTTGAAACTCTCTGCTTTCAATTATCTCTCTTAAATATACAATGGAAATCTCTCTATTTGGAACTTCTATTCCCACAGTTGATTTATTGGGCAAAGGAGCAACAACCCTTATTGTTGTTGTTTTCAAATTCATAGCAATATTATCCTGAATTTTAAAAATTTTCTGAACTTGAATACCTGGGGCAAGTTGAACTTCAAACATTGTAACTCTTGGACCTTGATTTATCTGAACAACTTCTCCTTCTATATCAAATTCAGAAAGTGTCTCTTCTATAACCTGGGCATATATTTCAAGGTCTTCTTTTGTCTCTTTTTGAGTTGGACTTCCTATTTTTAAAAGGTCAACAGGTGGCAAATTATAAACAACTTCTTTTAAATGTGGAACTTGAATTTTTTTAACCTTCTTTTTCTCCTTTTCTTCTTTTAGTTTTTCTTCTTTAAATTTTTCCTCTGTTTTTTCTTCTATAGGTTCAGGAATTTCTATCTTTTCTTTTGTATCAGGTATTTTTCTTTTCTTTCTTTCAGGCAAAACAATTTTTTCAGGAATAGGAACTTTATCTTCTCTCAAAATATAATCATTAAAAACTACTCTGAATGGCTCAATATACATTCTATAACCTATCCCTATAAATAAAATTCCAAAAAGTGAAAGAACAAAAAATATTCCATTTTCTCCAAAGTATTCTTTTAAAACAGGAGTTAAAATAATTCCTAATAGCCCTCCATCAAAATTTTGAGAGTTTTTTATCAATGTTAAAAATACTGATAATACAAGAAGAATTCCTGTTATACTTGTTATTTTCTTCCATAATTTTTCTTTTTCCCCCCATATTACATTATATCCTAAAAAAAGTAGCCAGATTATAATAAAATATGAACTTCTGCCAAACAAAAAGAATAAAAGGCCTGTTAAATAAGAACCAAACTTCCCACCAAAATTTTTTACACTTGTATTTACAGGAAAACCTGTCTGGCAGAATTTAAATGTTGGGTCAAAAGGGTCATAAGATATAAATGAAAAAAATAGATAAAATGTAAAACCAAATATTAATATACCCTTTACCCAGTTTTCCAGATTTCTCCATTTCATCTTATTATAAATTTACCACCAAATCTTACTTTTGACAACAAATGAAATTTTTGAACTTAAATCTGTTTTCTGGTATCCTATAATTAAAAGGAGGGGAAAATTAAAACAAGAAGGCAGTTAAAAGTTGAAAGTATGTTAAGGGAGGAAATTGAAGGAATTATAAGGAGGGATGTATCAGACCCAAGAATATGTTTTTTTACAATAACATATGTGCATGTCACTGGAGATTTGAAAAATGTTAAAGTTGGAATAAGTTTTATGGGAAATGAAAGGGAAAAAGAAAATGCTTTCAAGGGTATTTTAAGTGCACAAAAATTTATACAGCATAAACTTGGTCAGAGAATATCATTAAAATTTACACCTGCTATTGCATTTGAACTCGATGAAAGAAAAGAGTTTAGAATTGAACAACTTATTAAAGAGATAAGGGAAGAGAAAGAAAAAGATGAGGATTGATGTAAAAGGCATAATAGAAAAGTCAATTAGAAAAATTTTAATAGATTTTAAAAAAGAGAATATAAATTTTGATGTTTTACCCACTGAAAAGGAAGAATTTGGTGATTTTTATACAAATATATCATTCAGATTGTCTGATAAAGAAAATCCACCATATAAAATTGCTGAAATTATAAAGGAAAAAATTTATTCTGATTTAAAAGGCATAATAAAAAAGATAGAAACAAAAAATGGATTTATAAATTTTTTCATTGACGAAGATATTTACAGAGAGCATATTTTGAAAGTTGTTCAAAAAGAGAAAGAATACTTAAAGGAAAATATTGGAAATAGCAAAAAAGTCCTTATTGAGTTTGTAAGTGCCAATCCAACAGGTCCTTTGACAATTGCACATGGAAGACAGGCAGCATATGGAGAATCTCTTTCAAGAATATTAAAGTTCTGTAATTTTGATGTAAAAAAAGAATATTATATAAACGATGCAGGAAGACAGATGGAATTACTCGGAGAATCATTAAAAGCAAGATATTATCAACTTCAGGGTTTGGATTATCAGATACCGGAAGAAGGATATTTAGGTGAATATTTGATTAATATTGCTAAAAAAATAAATGGGATTAAAAATGATAAAAATTTCTTTACTCAATTTGCTTCAGATGAAATACTTAAAGATATTAAAAATGACCTTAAAAATTTTGGTGTTTCTTTTGATAACTGGGTTAGAGAAAGTGAATTTATAAAAAATGGAGAAGTTGAAAATGTTTTAAAAATTTTAAAGGAGAAAAATCTTATTTATGAGAAGGATGGAAGTTGGTGGTTTAAAAGCACTTATTTTGGAGATGATAAAGACAGGGTTGTTGTTAAAACTGATGGAAGTTATACATATCTTGCAACAGACATTGCCTATCATAAATATAAAATTGAAAGGGGTTTTGAACTTCTTATAAATATTGTTGGACCTGACCATCATGGATATATTCCAAGATTAAAGGCATCTGTCGCTTCTCTCGGATTTAATCCGGATAATCTTGTTGTTTTAATAGTTCAACTTACCACTTTATATAGAGGTAAAGAAAAATTATCTATGTCAACAAGAAAAGGTCAGTTTATAACCCTTAAGGAACTTATTGATGAAATAGGTCCTGATGCTTCAAAATTTTTCTTTCTTTTCAGGAAGGTAGATAGCCATCTTGATTTTGATTTAGAAATTGCCAAAAAAAATTCTGCTGAAAACCCTATCTATTATCTTCAATATGCTTATGTTCGTTTGAAACATTTAATAAAATTTGGAAAAGAAAAAGGTTATATAATTGAAGATTTTACTCCAGAGATTGAATTACTTGACAAGGAAGAAGAAATTGAAATGATGAAAAAAATGTGGAAATTTAACGATGTAATAAGAGGTGCAGTAAATACCTATGGTGTCCATTTACTTGCAGAATATCTATTTGATTTATCAAAATTATTTCATTCATATTACCAGAAATACAGAATAGTTGGAGAAGGGAAAGACCTAACATATGCACGACTTATTCTTGTAAAGTCGTTATTAGTTATTTTTGAACTTTCACTTAATCTTTTAAATATTTCTCTACCTGAAAGAATGTAATTTTGAAAATTTTTAATTTAAGTTTATAATATTTAAAAAAGGAGGGCAAAATGAAATTAGGTGTATTTATAGTTGTATTTGGGGGAAAAAGTTTTGATGAAGCGCTTGATAAGGTAAAAGAACTTGGACTTGATGCAATAGAAATAGGAACAGGTAATTATCCTGGAGATGCTTTCTGCAAAGTAGATGAATTACTTGAAAATGAAGGGAAATTGAAAGAATATAAAAAAGCAATAGAGAAAAGAGGTCTTGAAATATCTGCTTTATCCTGCCATGGAAACCCACTTCATCCTGATAAAAATATTGCAGAAGCACACAGACAGGTTCAGAGGAAGACAATTCTTCTTGCTGAAAAACTTGGAGTTGGAAGAATTATAACTTTTTCCGGTTGTCCTGGAGATAGTGAAAATGCAAAATATCCAAACTGGGTAACATGTCCATGGCCTACTGATTTTTCTGAAATTTTAAAATGGCAGTGGGAAAAAATTGTAATACCATACTGGAAAGAAGAAGTTGAATTTGCAAGAAAACATAATGTAAAGGAAATATGTCTTGAAATGCATCCAGGTTTTGTTGTTTACAATCCAGAGACACTTTTAAAATTAAGAGAAGCAGCGGGTGAAGAAATAGGAGCAAATTTTGACCCAAGTCATTTATTCTGGCAGGGAATAGACCCAATTGCTGCTATAAGAAAACTTAAAGGTGCTATATATCATGTTCATGCCAAGGATACAAAAATAAATCCATATACATCAAGTATAAATGGCGTTCTTGATACAAAAACATATCTTGATGAAGAAAATAGATCCTGGATATTCAGAACTGTTGGATATGGTCATAGTTATGAATTCTGGAATGATTTTGTTTCAACATTAAGAATGATTGGATATGATGGTGTATTAAGTATTGAGCATGAAGATAGTTTGATGAGTGGAGAAGAAGGATTGAAGAAAGCAGTAGAATTTCTGAAGAATGTATTGATAAGAGAACCCAAACCAAAGGCATGGTGGACATAAATTGATTTAACTTTTTTTTAAAAGAGTAAGATATTCTTCTGCTACTTTGAGGTCTTTTAATGCCTCTTCTGCTAAAGTTGGTGGCTTTATTTCTCCTTTTATTGCTTTTATAAAATTTAATGCCTGCTGATACATTGCAGAAATCCATGGAAATTGAGGAATTATTGTTTGTGGATTAGGTGTATCTTTATAAATTTTAACTTTACCTGGCCTATTTGAAGCAAGAGGTGCAGGAAGTGAAAGTTCAATATATCCTTTCTCAAAACATATAAGAATTTTTTCTTCCCACTCAATTGATGTAGTATAAGGTGCCATTTCTATAATCCCTGGAATGCCTGAATTACTCTCAATAACCATCAGAACTTTAGTTTTATCAGCAAATTTAACTCTATAATCTTCGTCAAGAATAAACCTCATAAAATTTACCTGATGGATATAATAATTAACAAAATCAATATATTCCTTAAATTCATCCTCATTCATATTTTCAGGTTTTGGGTCATATTCAATATTTTCAGGTAATTTCTCATCTGTTTTAATTAAATCTCTGAAACCTCCTGCAATCCAATCCCCTGGAGGCATAGTTATTCTTATATATTTCAGTTTTCCTATTTCTTTAGAATTTTTAAACTCATCCACAAGATTTTTCACATAAATTGAAGCAGGGGCACTCCTTTTATGATAACCCACCATAACCCAGGTCTTTGCCTCTTTAATAATCTCAATTATTTTTTCTCCTATCTCAACAGAACTTGCAAGAGGTTTTTCTATAAATACAGGTTTTTTTGCTTTAAGAATTTCTTTAAGAATTACATAATGTCTTGTAAATGGCTGAGATGCAACTATTCCATCAAATTCTTCATTTTTTACCATATCATAAAAATTCTTATAAAATTTCTTTATTCCATATCTCTCAGCAACCAATCTTCCAAGTTTTTCTCTTATTTCACATATTGCAACAACCTCACATTCAGGAATTAAAACATAATTTTTTAAGTGGGCACATTGACCCATGCTACCAACACCAATAAATGCAATTTTAATTTTTTTATTATTCATCTTTTCACCTCTCTCTGCATTTTACTTTTCTTCTGTTTTTTTGTAAAATTATAAATTATGGAAAACTTTTTTCAAGATGTATGGAGGAAAATAGAAAATTACTGGATTAAAAAAGGTTGTCTTTTATGGCATCCTTATAATGTTGAAGTAGGTGCAGGAACATTAAATCCGGCAACCTTTTTTGGTATAATAGGAAATAAAAAGTGGAATGTTGTATATATTGAACCCTCTGCAAGACCTGCTGATGGAAGATATGGAGAAAACCCAGTCCGTTTATATCTTCATCATCAAATTCAGGTAATAATGAAACCAGTTCCATTTGATATACAGAAAATTTATTTAAAAAGTTTAGAATATATTGGAATAAAAATAAATGAACATGATATAAGATTTATAGAAGATAACTGGGAAGCACCAACCTTAGGCGCATGGGGAGTTGGATGGGAGGTCTGGATTGATGGACTTGAAATAACTCAATTCACATATATGCAACAAGCAGGAGGGATAGATTTAATTCCGCCAGCAGTTGAAATTACATATGGACTTGATAGAATAGTAAATTTTTTACAGAATGAGAAAAATGTTTTTAATTTATACTGGAATAAAGATGTAAAATTTGGTGAAATTCAAAAAGAGAGAGAAAGAGAATATTCTATTTACTCCTTTGAAATTGCAGATACAGATTTACTTTTTGAAATTTTTGATAGATTTGAGAAGGAAGCAGAAAAGATTTTGAATAAAGAATTAATTTATCCTGCTTATGATTATATTCTCAAACTTTCTCACATTTTTAATTTACTTGATGCAAGAAAGGCAATAAGTGTTAGTGAAAGGGTAAGATATATTCAGAGAGTGAGAAAACTTGCAAATAGATGTGCTTTACTTTACATTGAAAAAGGAAAGGGTATAATATAAAAGATTAATGCCGGGATGGTGGAATTGGCAGACACGTACGTTTGAGGGGCGTATGGCTTATGCCGTGGGGGTTCGAGTCCCCCTCCCGGCACAAGGATAAACTAAAAAGTAATTGAAAACTTAGAGATATAGAGATAATAAAAACCCCACGGCATAAAGGGGTTATAGGGGAAAAAATGTCCCCTATGCTTTTTGTCGTGGGGGGAGAACTATTTCAGGAAGGGGGAAACACCCCCTCCTGAGAGATAGCCGTGGGGGTTCGAGTCCCCCTCCCGGCACAAGGATAAACTAAAAAGTAATTGAAAACTTAGAGATATAGAGATAATAAAAACCCCACGGCATAAAGGGGTTATAGGGGAAAAAATGTCCCCTATGCTTTTTGTCGTGGGGGGAGAACTATTTCAGGAAGGGGGAAACACCCCCTCCTGCAATTTTTAAAACAGAGGGAAAAAGAATGGAAGATATAAATAAAAAAGTAAAGAGAATATTGTTATATGAAGGATGTTTTGACTGGGAAAAGGATGGTGTTTTTAATCCAGGTGTTATAATTGAAGAAAATCAAATTCATATAATTTACAGGGCTATAAAATGTGAAAATTATTCCCGTCTTGGATACTTAAAATTAAGGTCAGATAATGAAATAGAAAAATATGAGTATCCTATTATTTCGCCAACTGAAGTTTATGAAAAACAGGGAATTGAAGACCCGAGAATAACAAAAATTGAAGATTCATATTTTATAACCTATACTGCCTATGACGGAAAAAATGCCAGAATCGCAATTGCTGAATCAAAAAATCTATTAAATTTTAAAAAATTAGGTATTATAAGCCCTAATATTACATTTCTTGAAGCATTAAAAATTTCTGAAAATAATAGATACAAGGATTTCTGGAAAAAACAGGTTGAAGAAAGAGGTGAAAATATAATTATCTGGGATAAGGATGGATGTCTTTTCCCTGAAAAAATAAATGGTAAATATGCTTTACTTCACAGAATTGAACCTGATATTCAAATAGTTTATTTTAATGATTTTTTTGAACTCAAAAATAAGGAATTCTGGGAAGAGTATTTCAGAAAGATTGAAAGTAAAATAGTAATGAGACCAAAATATAAATGGGAAGAAGAAAAAATAGGAGCGGGTGCACCTCCTATTAAAACTGAATTTGGGTGGTTGCTTTTATATCATGGAGTTGATAAAAACCGAATATACAGGGCTGGAATATCTTTACTTGATATTGAAAACCCACAAAGAGAAATAGCAAGATTACCCTTTCCTCTTTTTGAACCTGATTATGACTGGGAGAAAAATGGAAATGTTCCAAATGTTGTTTTTCCTACAGGTGCTTTTATTAAAGATGAAATTCTTTACATTTTTTATGGATGTGCTGATAAAAGAATTGGATGTGCTGAAATAGAATTGAAAGAAATAAATAAAATTTTAAAAAGGTGTTAAAAATTAAAGAAAAAACGCCTATTTGGGAAGACATTTTAATTATTATTTCAATTTTTTCTCTATGGCCTACAATATTGCGAAAGGAGAATATTTTTACTCGTATTATAATGTTTTCCTTTTTTCTCATTCTACTCTGGATTCTAAAAAAAAGAATTACAAGAATAAAAAATCTTTAAATATGAAATGGTTTCTTTTATTTTTAATTATACTTTTTATGGGCTGTAAATCAAATATAGAGGAAAAAAAATGGAAGGAAAAGGTAAAAATGGGCGATTATTATCTTGAAAATAAGGATATAGATAATGCAATAAAATACTGGGTTGAATCACTTGAATTTAAAAAAGATTTAATAACTTATGAAAAGGTCATCGGTTCATTGATAATAAAAAATAATTTCATTGAAGCAAAAAGATATACAATTGAAGGTTTGACATACTTTAAAAATAATGATAATTTAATATTTAATCTTGGACTTTTGGAATTTTATTTAGAAGAATATGATGATTCATTGAAAACGATGGAAAAACTTATTGAAAAGAATAGATATTATCCAAATGCCCATTATATAAAGGGTTTGATATATGAAAAAAAAGGGGAATTTGAAAAGGCAAAAAAAGAATTTATTCAGGAAGTAAATATAAATCCAGGTTCAAGAAAAGCATGGCAAAAAATCAAGGAGATGAAAAATGAGAAATAAAATAATTTTATTTTCTTTTCTCTTTTTCCTTTTCTCTACATTACTTTTCTCTCAGAATACTGAGACATATTTAAAGTTTTTTTCTTCTTTAAAATCAAGAGTTCCTGGCAGTGAAGGTCACCAGAAAGCAGCAGATTTTATTGAAAACAAATTCAAAGAAATAGGTCTTAAAAATTTAAAAAGGGAAAGTTTCAGAACTCTTGTTCCTGTTGAGAAATATGCATATATTGAATATAAAGGGGAAAAGATTGATATAAATTGCCTCTGGCCAAATCTTGTTAAAACATCCACACTACCTCCAGAAGGAATTGAAGGGAAATTGATTTATGCAGGTAAAGGAGATTTAAGAGAAGTTGAGGGAAAGGATATAAATGGCAGTATTATTGTTCTTGATTTTGATTCAGGAAGTAAATATCTTGATTTTGCAATGCTTGGTGCAAAATGTTTTATTTTTTTAAATAGAGGAGAGATAACAAGAACAGAAGCAGAAAAGAAATTTCTTTCAGTCCCTCTCAATGTTCCAAGATTTTATTCTGATAATGAGAAAATTATTGAAATAGCAAAAATTGAACCAACTGTAAAAATTTATGGAAGAATGGATTGGGAATATATCAATGATTATAATATCTTTGGATTTCTTGAAGGAAGGGATTCAAAATTAAAAAATGAAGTAGTAATTATAAGTGCATATTATGATAGTATAAGCGTTGTCCCTTCAATCGCTCCAGGTGCTACTTCTGCCTGCGGAATATCTGCTCTGCTTGAACTTGCTGAATATTTTGTAAAAAATCCTCCTAAAAGAAGCATTGTTTTTCTTGCAACTTCTTCCCATTTTATGAATATGAAAGGAATAGATGCTTTTATTCAAAAACATTGTAGAAATGAAAAACCTTTTGCAGAGAGAATTAAAAAAGAAGATAAAATTAAAGTGTCTCTTTTCATAGGGCTTGACCTTTCAGGAGATAGCGATAAACTTGGAATTTGGCATAACTCTACTGATTTTTATTACCAGAGATTTTTTGCTCCTATTGGTAAAAAGTTTATGGAATATTCAGAAAAGGTAAGCAAAATTTTAGGATATTCAGAATCAGTCCTTGTAAATGGAATAAGCCCTGAAAAAGGAGTTGTATGGGAAACATTTTTACCTGATAAAATTAGAACAGATGGTGAATATATGATACTTTCAGCAAATCCTGCTATCTCATTTATTACTGTCAATGATGGTAGGTGGAGAGTTGACACACCTGATGATAGATTTGAAAAATTAAAATTAAATAATGTTGTTAAACAGGTAAATGTAATTAAACATCTACTTACCTATGGTTTAAATGATGAAGAACTAATATCAAAAAGTGAACTTAAAATGAAGGATAAAATGGCAACATTGAAGGCAAAAATTGTTACATTTAATCCAAAGAAAAGTTTTGTTCCAAATGACCCTGTTAAAGAAGCAATAGTTGTTCCAAGAGATAGCACATCTAAAACAAATATGGGTGTTAGGGGTTTTCCGCTTGAAATAACAAATGAAAAAGGTATAGCAGAAATTTCAAGATTAAATTTAGGGCAAGTTATATATTTGAATGCTTTTTATATAAATAAGGAAGATGGAAACATAATATATGCTCCTGATATGGGAGTTAATGGAAATCAACAATATCCTATTTCCTTTCAGATGGACACAAAAGAAAAAGAGAGAATGATAGTTCTTTTCAAATGTAAAGAAATTTCACTTTTTGCTCTTATTGACCCTCAATATTTAATTCAGATAAGTAATATTAATGTTTTTGACCTTTCAAACAGTGCCCCTGATGCCTATGGATATTTTTTACAGTATCAAGGCAGTATTCCTTTCTTATGGACATCTTATTGTGAGCCAGTTGGTTGTATTTTTGCAAAGGAAAACTCAAGGATTAAAATTCTTGGAGAAACAGGACCTCTTGGAAAAAGATTGCTTCTTTTAAATTCAAAAGAAACATATACAAATAAAGAATGGGCAGAAGGATTGGGATTCTCTGTAAATGAGATTTCAGCAATATTAAATACTCCATATCAATCAGCAAAGGATATGATTATTCTTGATAATTACAGAAGATATAATTTTGAAAAATATGGTATTAAAAATGAAAGACTTTTTGAATTACAGCATAAATCCAAAGAATTACTTGAAAAAGCGGAAGAAGCATTAAAAGAAAGAAAGTGGTATGAGTTTTTAAAATTCTCAAGGCAGGCCCAGAGTATAGAAGCAAGAGCATATCCTGATGTCAAAAACACAGCAAATGATGTTATTAAAGGAATAATTTTTTATTTCATACTTTTACTTCCTTTTGCATATTTCTGTGAAAGATTATTTTTTAGTTTCTCAAAAATAGAAAAAAGAATTGCAGGTATTTTTTTAATATTCCTTGCAATTTACTTTATAATGAGGTATGTTCATCCAGCCTTTAAACTTACAAATGCTCCTGAGGTAATACTGCTTTCCTTTATCGTTCTTACTCTTTCAGGAGTTGTTATATCTCTCATTGCATCTAAATTTGAAGAACAGATGCAGAGAATAAAAAAAGAAACATCAAAGGTTTATCAGACAGATGTTGGAAGAATAACAGCAAGTGCAACTGCATTTTCTCTTGGTGTTGCAAATATGAAAAGAAGAAAAACAAGAACTGCTTTAACTTCCATTACATTAATTCTTTTAACATTTACAGTTCTTTCCTTTACATCAATCAAATCATATTTAAAATTCAATCAGATTTTAAGACCAAACAAACCACCATATACTGGCTTACTTTTAAGAGATAGAAACTGGACACCTTTACAGGAATTATCCTATGATTATACAGAAAATGAATTTTATGGAAAGGGAATAATAGCACCAAGGGGCTGGTTAATACTTGGAAGTCTTGGTAATAAAACAGCAATAGAAGTAAAATTTGGAGACAAATCATTTCTTTCCACAGGAATAATTGGATTAACTCCTTCAGAAAAAGAAATTTTACCTGTTGAAAAAACAATTACTTATGGAAACTGGTTTGAAAAAGATGATGAGGAAAGTGTTTTAATTTCAGATAAAATGGCAAAAGAACTTGATATAAAAAATGAAAATATAGGAGTTGCAAGGGTAAACATTTATGGAAAAGAATTTACAGTAAAAGGTATATTTGACAGTAAAAAATTTGGAGAGATTAAAGACCTTGATGATGAACGACTTACTCCAGTAGATTTTTCTGTTCTTCCTGAAAAAGAAATATCACAGATGAAAACAGAAAAAACCTCACAGATATTTTCATCCCAGATTCAGTTAAGGTCATTCACCCATACAGAGGCAGAAAATACAGTAATTATGCCATTTAAAAAGGTTATGGATTTGAAAGGAACATTACAGTCAATTGCTGTTAAATTTACAGATACATCTGAAAATCCAAAAACGCTTGTAGAAGAATTTATAACAAAACTTGCTGGAATTGTATTTGCTGGATTTGAAGATAAAACAATAGTTTATAGTAGTATTGGTTTTACCTCTTTTGGAGGAATAAGTAATATCTTAATACCAATTTTAATCGCTGCACTGATTGTTTTAAATACAATGCTTGGTTCAGTTTATGAAAGAATTAGAGAAATCGGAACTTACAGTGCTGTTGGACTTGCTCCTGTCCATATTGCTTCGCTCTTTTTTGCAGAATCCCTTGTTTATGCTGTTCTTGGTGCTGTAAGTGGATATTTACTTGGTCAGGTTGTTATAAAAATACTTATGGGTGCAGATTTATTAAAAGGGCTTGTTTTAAATTATTCTTCTCTTTCTGCTGTTATTGCTACAATAATAATTGTAATGACAGTTCTACTTTCAACCTTATACCCTGCAAGAAAAGCTTCACAGATGGCAGTCCCTGATGTTACAAGGAAATGGGTATTACCGCCACCAAAAGGAGATTACTGGGAATTTGAATTTCCATTTACAGTGAGTGAATATGAAGTTTTAGGGCTTGCTACATTCTTAACAGAGTATTTCAATACATATCAGGATGTTTCTCTTGGTAATTTTTATACAAGTGGTGCGAAATTGAGTTATGAAAAACATCCTTCTGAAAAAAATAAATATATCGTTGAAACAAATATATGGCTTGCTCCTTTTGACCTTGGAGTAAGTCAGGAATTTAAAATGATATTTGAGCCACTCGGTCAATATAATTTCTATACAATTAATTTATTTATGAAAAGAACAAGTGGAGAATCAACTGACTGGAAGCGACTCAATAGAAGATTCCTTGATGGAATCAGAAAGCAATTTTTAATATGGAGAACAGTAAGCACAGAAGTTAAAAAAGAATATGAAAAACAGGGAAAAGAAAATCTTGGAATTTAAATAGGGGGAAAAATGGCAGAATTAGAAATGAAAGATTTTGAACCGGAAATACAGGAAAAGTTTGAACCGGGTTTCAATGCGAGGACGGTTCTGGCTATTTTATTCATTGGTTTTGTTATGCTTCCTGCTTCAATCTATTTTTCTTTAATCACAGGAGGAGGACTTGGGGGTGCTGCTCAATGGGTAACTGTTATTTTACTTCTTGAAATAGCAAAAAGGTCTTTTGTTCAGTTGAAAAAACAGGAACTCTATATAATTTATATAATTGCAGGTTCTGTTATAGGATTGGAACAACTTGCAGCCCTTTTGATATGGAGACAATATCTTGTTCAATCACCCCCTGCTCAATTTTTTGGTTTAACTGAAAATATGCCAAATTGGGTTGTTCCTCCTGCTGGTTCAGAAGCATTAATGAAAAGAACATTTTTACATAAGGACTGGATAAAACCTATAGTAATAGTTGTTTTAACGAGTTTGCTTTACAGAATAAATATGTTCTCAATGGGTTATGTCCTTTTCCGTATTACAAATGATATTGAGAAATTACCTTTCCCCATGGCTCCAGTTGCTTCAGAAGGAGCAACTGCACTCGCTGAAAGCAGTTCAAGAAAAGAGACATGGAGATGGAGAGTTTTCAGTATATCTGCAATGATCGGTATTATTTTTGGTGCTTTTTATGTAGTTATTCCAGCAATAACAGGACTTTTAATGGCGAGCCCATTACAACTATTCCCTATTCCATGGGTTGATTTTACAACTCAACTGGAAACAATTTTACCTTCAGGACTTTTTGGATTTGAAACAAACCTTGGTGTTATTTTTGCTGGATTTCTACTTCCATTTCCAGTAGTTGTTGGAACTTTTATTGGCTCCATTCTTTGTAAAACTTTTGGAAATCCAATACTTTATAAAGCAGGCATAATAAAAAACTGGCAACCAGGAATGACAGCAATTCCAACAAATGTTGTAACTACAATGGATTTCTGGATAAACGCTACAATTGGAACAGGAATAGTTGTTGGTATTATAGGAATCTGGAGGGTAATAATAGCATTCAAAGGTTTTAAAAATAAAAGGGATGAAAAGAATGAAATTAAAATTCCTGCTGATAGAGGAGATTACCCGATTGCTTTAGCGATTGGGATATGGCTTTTTTCAACTCTTTTATATTTTGTAATAACAAAAACTCTTATTCCTAATTTCCCTGTATGGATTTTTATTTTCTTTGGTATAATATTAACTCCTTTTTTAAGTTATACTTCTGCAAGAATGTTTGGAATAACAGGAGTTGCAACTGGTATTGCTTTCCCAATGTTAAGAGAAGCAACATTTATTTTAAGTGGTTATAAGGGTGTAGAAATATGGTATGCTCCAATTCCTTATTTCAATCACGGTCATACTGCACAGGCATTTAAACAACTTGAACTTACAAGAACAAAATTTACTTCCTGGTATAAGGGTGAATTTACTGCTTTTGGAATAACTCTGATTGCAACATTTCTATTCTGGCAGATAATATGGAGAATGAATCCAATTCCTTCATCTACCTATCCCTATGTTCAGAAAATATGGCCAATGAATGCTACATTTGAAGCACTCTGGACTACAAGCACCTTACCGAGTGGAGAAAAATGGATGATAAAGGCAATAAAAGCAAAATATATATTAAGTTCAACTGCTATAAGTTTTCTTATTTACGGATTATTTTTACTTTTTAAAATACCTCTTGGAACATTTTATGGAATAGTAGGAGGAATATCAACTCTTCCTCATCATGCATTTCCTTTATTTGTTGGAGCACTTTTGGGAAGATTTTATATGGCTAAAAAAATTGGCCCTAACTGGAGAAGATATACACCTATAATTCTTGCTGGATATTCCTGTGGAATGGGACTTGTTGGTATGATTTCTATTGCTGTTGCCTTAATAGCAAAAACAATATTCCAGATAATTTATTAAAGTTTAATGAAATTTTATAGATATTTTTTACTTATCATATTTGTATTTCTGGTTTACTTAAATTCCATACCAAATCCTTTTATTTTTGATGATTTTTCTCTTATTTCAGAAAATGCCTTTATAAAAAATTTAAAACTATTTAGAAGTTATTTCACAACAAATTTACTTGAAGGGAGCGGAGAAAAAACATTATTTTATCGACCCTTACAGACACTTTTTTATGCTTTAATTTATAAAATCTTTAAATTGAATCCATCCGGCTATCATCTCCTTAATATAATACTTCATTGTGCCTGTGCAATTTTAATTTTTTTACTTTTAAAAGAGA
>Ga0272449_1000143_pt1 | contig 93119 bp, 81 predicted proteins | sample YNPCB0241_FD_198679 | JGI IMG/M metagenome (GOLD analysis project Ga0272449, IMG submission 198679) | Hot spring sediment microbial communities from Yellowstone National Park, WY, United States - YNP-CB-024-1 | ecosystem: Environmental > Aquatic > Thermal springs > Hot (42-90C) > Sediment...
GTTCTGTTGGAATATCCCATACTTTCCGCGATATGACCTTCTTGCGCGTAGGTGGAGTTTTGGAGAAGAGCTTTGTGAATGACATCTATGTACCTGGGATAGATGTAGCGCTCGGTTATAAAATGAGTCCATTTTATTTTGGAATTAATTTAAGCAAGGCCTTTATTAGTTATTCCCAGGGAACCGAGCTTATTGAAGAGAATCCATTAAAAATCGGTTTTAATGTTAAAATAGCAAATTAAAACTTTTGGGGGTGATAACATGTCCACAAGGGTCATTAGGGCTCCAAGGGGAAACAAGTTAACCTGTAAAAGCTGGCTCACAGAAGCGGCAATGAGAATGTTGATGAACAATCTTGACCCCGAGGTTGCGAAGGATCCCGCTAATTTAATTGTGTACGGAGGTACAGGAAAGGCAGCAAGAAACTGGGAGTGCTTTGATGCTATAGTTGAGACCCTTAAAAACCTGGAAAATGACGAGACTTTGCTCGTTCAATCAGGAAAGCCTGTGGCAGTTTTTAAAACCCACGAGTGGGCTCCAAGAGTCTTGATTGCCAATTCAAACCTCGTCCCCAAGTGGGCTACCTGGGAATATTTTAGAGAACTGGAAGAACGTGGCCTTATAATGTACGGCCAAATGACGGCGGGAAGTTGGATTTACATAGGAACTCAGGGGATTCTCCAGGGTACTTACGAGACCTTTTACGCAGCAGCCAAGAAACATTTTGGCGGTTCCCTTAAAGGGAGGGTAATCCTTACCGCAGGGCTCGGTGAAATGGGAGGCGCTCAACCACTTGCTGCGACAATGAACGATGGGATCATGCTCGCTGTTGAGGTCAATCCATGGGCGATAGAAAGAAGGCTGAAGATGGGGTATCTCGACACCTGGACTGATAACCTCGACAAAGCTCTTTTAATGATTGAAGAAGCAAAAAGAGAAGGTAAGCCTCTTTCCATAGGACTACTTGGGAACGCAGCAGAGGTTCACCCCGAGTTAGTAAAGAGAGGATTTATTCCCGACCTTTTAACGGACCAAGTCGCCGCTCATGATCCATTAAATGGGTACATTCCCAAAGGACTTACCGTGGAAGAGGCTGCAGAATTGAGGAAAAAGGATCCACAGGATTACTTGAAGAGAGTGGGTGAATCAGCAGCCATTCACGTCGAAGCAATGTTAGAAATGCAGAAGCAAGGTGCCATAACCTTTGAGTACGGTAATAACCTAAGAAGACTCGCCTATGACAACGGAGTAAAGGATGCCTTCAATATCCAGGGCTATGTTCCTGCTTTCATAAGGGATCTCTTCTCTGAGGGTAAAGGTCCCTTCCGGTGGGTTGCCCTTTCAGGGAATCCAGAAGATATCTATAAAACCGATGAAAAGGTTTTAGAGCTCTTTCCCCATGATGAACATCTAAGAAAGTGGATTAAGATGGCAAGGGAAAAGGTGCATTTCCAGGGATTACCTGCAAGGATATGCTGGTTAGGACAGGGTGAGAGGATGGAATTTGGACTTGCGATTAACGAAATGGTGAGAAAGGGCGAGCTTGAGGCACCAATAGTTATTGGAAGGGATCATCACGATACAGGTTCCGTAGCCTCACCCTATAGAGAGACTGAGGCTATGTTAGACGGCTCCGATGCAATAGCGGATTGGCCCATCCTTAACGCCCTTTTAAATGCATCTTCTGGAGCCACCTGGGTCTCTTTCCATCATGGAGGCGGAGTGGGAATAGGGTATTCTTTACATGCAGGAATGGTTATTGTTGCTGATGGTACCGAGTTAACCCACAAGAAACTCGAGCGAGTCCTTACCAATGATGTCGGTATTGGTGTGGTTAGACACGCTGATGCTGGATATAAGATTGCAATAGAAACGGCAAAGAAGCACGGCCTCAAAATGCCTATGTTGAAGTAATTCGCCTTGGGACATACCGATGTGAAGATACTCGGTAAAAGGGTTTTAAAAGACGCGATAAGGTTTTTTGCTCTTATTTCAGCAGATCTCTTAAGCTTTTACCTATCTGTTTATTTTGCTTTTCTTACTCGTGCCTTTCTGGGGACGGTTCTTGAAAATTTTCTTACTACTTTCCGACAGAATCTTAAACTTTATACCTTTTTCTGGGGGTTGCCGTTCTTGTTCATCCTTGTATTGGCCTTTGACGGGCTTTATACCGAGCGTAGATATTTCTGGGACGAATATAAGGCTTTTCTAAAATCCTTAGTGATATACTTCTTTTTGCTTTTTACAATCCTTAGCCTTACTCATGGTATTACAAGATTTTCAAGGGGAGTCCTTGCTTTTGTCCCCCTGTTCCTTATTTTCTTTTTCCCTTTATTCCGATACTTGGTGAATTTAATGCTTTACCACTTGAAAATCAGGGAAAAATGTGAATTTGTTGGGGATGAAAAGAGCTTCGAGAAATTTAAAGAGGCTGTACTTTCAGACAGGTATGCAGGGTTTGAATTAGGAGAGCCGGCAATATACGTATTCGTTGCAACCTCCATAAACGATTTTGAGCAAAAATTAAGGGAATTGCAGCAGATCTACCGATACGTATATATTTTCGATGATGCTGGGCGATACTTAGTTTCGGAGTTCCAGCCAGTTTTTCCCATTGGGAAGGGCATTACAATGTTCGAATTGCAAAACAAGTTGCTTGATCCTAAAAGAATGGCCTTAAAAAGAGTTATTGAGCTTATGCTTGCGATTGTGCTTCTACCCTTGTTACTTCCTCTTATATTTTTTATTGGTGTCGCAATAATTCTCGATTCGAAGGGGCCAATCTTCTATTCGCAGGAAAGAATTGGTAAAGGCGGAAAGCCTTTCAAGTGTCTAAAGTTCAGAACAATGTACAGAGATGCTGATTCAAGACTGAAGGAAATTTTGGATAAGGATGAAAAGGCGAGGGAAGAGTGGCAAAAATATTTCAAATTAAAAAACGATCCCAGGGTTACAAAAGTGGGAAAGTTTTTAAGAAAAACCTCCCTTGACGAATTACCCCAAATTTTTAATGTTCTAAAAGGGGAAATGAGTTTTGTGGGTCCACGTCCCGTGCTCCGCAGAGAATTAGAAGAATATTATAAGGAGTTCTCGCGTTACTACTGTGAAGTTCGCCCAGGTATAACGGGACTGTGGCAGATATCCGGGAGAAATGAACTGGATTACGAGCAACGGGTAAGGCTGGATGTCTGGTATGTCCTAAACTGGTCCTTGTGGCTCGATTTTGTGATATTTGTGAAGACGATCAAAGTTGTTTTGAGCGGAAAGGGCGCTTATTAAACTTTAAAAGCCGGCTTATCCTTCGTTTTTGAATGAGTTTTTAAGGTAGTTTATAATTAACCTATGAGAAAATTTTATCCTGTAATTTCACGATATTTTAAGATTTTTTTTATTGTTTACCTTTTGGGTTTTCTATTAGCCCTTGTCCTTTTTTTTACTCTACCCAGAAAGTATAAGGCAACTGCAGAGATAATGCCGACTTTAGAACCAGAATTGATGATGACTATAGGTTCTTCCCTTGCAAATATAAACCCACTCCTTGGACTAATGGTTTCGCCGGCAGATATTTACGCGAGAATAACTCAGTCAAGAGCCGTGTTGTATCCAATCATAGATTCCCTTAATCTTAAGCAGAGATTTAAAACTAAAAGCTATATAAGGGCATACAGAAAGTTACTCAAAGGAATTGAAATTAAGTCATACACAGAAGGTATAATCGAGATTTCTTATGAAGACAAAGATCGGCAATTTGCTACTGACTTAGTAAACCTTGTGGTTAGAGAACTGGACCGCTTTAATAAGCAAACAGTGATGACGAAAGGGAAGGCTTTAAGGGAGTTTCTCGAGCAAAGGCTGAAGGAAGAGGATCAGCTAATCGGTACCCTCCGTGATTCCTTAGAGAGATTCCAGAAAAAGTATGGAACCGTTTCCCCTGAAGAAGAATACAAAGAGTGGGTTTCCTCATATTTCGACCTTTACAAGGGCTACTTACTAAGTAAGGCAGAATATGACTATTTGAAGGAGATTTATTCTCCTGAAAATCCTATTTTGAATATGAAATTGAACGAACTTCAGGTCTATGAGAAGCAACTCAGGGATTTTGCTAATGAAACAAGATCTGATTCTTCGCAGGCGAAAGCACCCAGAATTCTAAACTTCCCTTTAAGGACTGTACCGGAGCTGGCTAAGACCTACTGGGATTTGTTTGTAAAGATAAAAGCGCATGAAGAGGTTTACACCTTTTTGTTTACGAAGTACGAGGAGGCTAAGATTTTGGAGAAGAAGGATACCCCCACATTTACTGTTATGCACTGGGCAGAAGTCCCTGACTATAAAAGTTTTCCAAGAGGTACGATTCTGGTGATGTTCTTCTTTTTCATAAGCACACTGATCAATATCCTCCTTTTCATGTTTGGTGAATTGAAAGAAGACGGCCTTCTTGGCAAGATTTTGTAAATTTGAATCAGCCTATTTATGAACTATTCAGCAGTTATTCCAACCTTTAAGAGGGGAAAGGATCTAAAACGCTGTGTGGTAAATCTCCTTAGTCAGACCTTGAAGCCATCCGAGATCATAATTTCCGGTGTTGAAGGAGACGCTGAAACATACGAAGCATTTAAAAGTCTTAAGGAAATGTACCCTGATGAGAATATAAGGCTTGTAGTGACGAGTGTCCGAGGTATTTCCGCTGGGAGAAATAACGGCCTTTTAAACGCAAAGGAAGATTTGGTTCTTATGGTTGATGATGATGTTGAACTACCTCCCAATTTTGCGGAACGGGGATTTGATAAGTTATCACATTACGGTGCTTTAATAGTTACGGGGTTGGAAGAAGGTTTAAAGAAACCTCCTAAGATACAGAATTTTATCAGGAAGTTATTCTTTTTCGACTACTATGATAAGAATAAGCAGATTGTATTGCCTTCTGGTGCAAAGGTGATGGCTTATTGCCCTTCTTCTGATATAAAAGCTGAATACCTGGGCTCTCACGTTTGGCTTATGAAAAGAGAGGTTATAAACCACATTAGATTTGATGAAACTATGGTTACTTATTCTCATCGCGAAGATCAAGACTTTTCTTATTCAGTCTATAAGAAGTTCGGTCCAAAGCTCATACTTTCCCCAGATTTAAAGTTCAAACATTTGCATGCACCGGGAGGGAGATTAGGACAGGGAAAAATGTCCCATATCGTTGTTTATAATCTTATGCTGAACTTCAGAAAGCACTTTTTCAACAAAAAAGGGGCCAAAATAATCTTTACGTGGTCTCTTTTAGGATTGATAGTACAAAGTTTGCATCAGGCAATTAAAAAGAGAAATGTCACAATTTTCGTAGAAACTTTAAACGCTGTGTTTAATGTTATAAACAATTGGAATTTAATAAAACACTATAAGTTCTCAAGGCTCTATGAAAAGCTTAACCAGTAAATACTTTGATTTAGATGAGTTCAAGAAGTTATTGATTGTTTTTGTTACTTTCTTTGTTTTATCAATTGTTGCCGCATGGATTGGTGATTTGAAGTTCGGCCTTAAGTTGGCTTTGTTAGCCTTTTTCATCTTTGCTATCCTAACTGCGGCAGACAGGCCGAAGTGGGTATTTTTATTGTATATTCCATCAATCCCCCTGAGTTCGGCAGTAATTCTGTTTACTCCTTTCTTTAAGAGGTTTTCAGGGTTTTTTGTTGAAGTGCCCAATGTTTATGCCCTTTACAACTCTTTAGCCAGACCCGACGGTATATATATATATACAATTTTGGAGGCCATATTGCTCTTTATCCTTACTTATCAAATTGCAATGAAACAGTCCTTAAGATATAAAAGCGCCCTCCTTTTCATACTCTTTTTTGTCACTTCGAGCTTTTTTAGCATCTTCAGTGCGCTAAATGTGACAAGGACGATCTTTCAGAATATTCACCTTCTTTTCTCTTTGGTGATGTTTTATTTCTCCCTTCAGCTCTGGGATGATCAAAAATACGAAGATTTGGTTATTTTTGTCCTCATTATTCTAATCCTACTAACAGTAGTTGATGTCATCAGTTTAAAAGCAATAAAGATGCTATTAGCAGGTAAATGGATTATTAGAGAGGTTGGAAGGTTTAATACTCCAAATCCCCCTGCCCATCTTGCTGGAATGGGAGTAATTTTTTCTCTCTACTTAGCCTTTAAAAGGCGATTTCCTTCAAATATTCTGTATTTTGGGTTTGCGAGTATTCTACTCGTTGTGATTTTATGCACCGGTTCAAGGAATGGTTTAATTTCCACAATTATAGCCTCTTTTCTGTTTCTTTTCTTTGCAACGAAAAGCAGAGAGAAATATAATTGGATTTTAGTAGCGATTACAGGATTTGTTTTTTTGATAGTTTTTTACAAACTCGGGCGCTTGGTGTTTCAACTCAGGTTAAACCCTCAGTTACTTTTATATGATACTTCTATACTATCAAGGTTTTTGCTTTGGAGAAACTCTCTCCGCTACTTTATTGCTCATCCTTTTTCTCCAGTAGGTACTGGGAACTTCTTTTACTTTTATGGTTCTCTCGGCCTGCCTTTTGCCCACAATTTTCTTATTAACTTATTGATCGAGTCGGGACTTGTTCCCTTTCTAATGGCTCTATGGGCTTATTTTCTTGGGATTAAAAAAATAGTTAAAAAAATCGTTGAATTTTTTAAGTTTTCCGAGGTTAGAAAAGAAGAGCTTGTTGCGGTGGCTTTTATTTTGTACATGATGCTTTTATTTTCAGCCGATCAATTCTTATATGATGGAAGTTTATGGAGGTTTATGCTGGTTTTCCTTTCCTTTTCGATATCAAAGCTATGGAGGGAGAAAGGTGAGGAAATCGCTTTGTAGGATCGCTGTTGTTCATCCTCTTTTTGGCTGGGGTGGAACAGAATCTGTATGTTCCTGGGTTCTGCAGGCCTTGCAGGATGATTACAAAGTAACTCTTTTGACTTTTGACAAAGAAGTAACCTTAGAGCGTTTGAATAAATTTTATGGTACTTCGATAGATCCCGAAAAAGTTGAAATAATACGACTTAAAGTACCTAACATCATGGGTACGAATATGTCCCGTTTTGCTTTGCTCAGACAGCACTATATGATGAGGGTTTGTAAAAATTTAAAGGACAATTTTGACATTTTCTTTAGCACCTATAATGAAATGGATTTTGGTAAGCGCGGCATTCAGTATGTTCATTTTCCTTTTTTCGTTGGCTACGATTATTCCAGATTGAAAGAGGAAACTTACTCAAAAATCTGGTATCATAGGCCCAATCCTGTGAGAAAAATTTATGAAATTATCGGTCATAAAATAAGCGATTTTGATATAAATAAGGTTTTGAAGAATTTGACTCTCGTCAATTCTATGTGGACAGCACAGATTTTTGAATCGGCCTATAAGGTCAAACCGAGGGTTCTTTACCCACCCGTTTTTGTCCCTGCTTCAGAGGTTAAGAAGTACTCCTTGCCCGTTGAAGATCGCGAAATGGGTTTTGTTGCCGTTGGTAGGATTGAACCGACCAAAAGGTATTTAGAGATCATTGAAATTATAAAGAAGGTGAGGGAGAGTGGGATTAATGTACACCTTCACATCGTAGGGAAACCGGGGAATGAAAGGTATTTCAAAGAGGTGGTTGTCCTTTCCGAGGTAAACACTGAATGGTTGTTTGTTGAAACGGATCTGAATAGGGAGCAGCTAACCCAGTTACTTGGTTCCCATAGGTATGGGATCCATGGCAAGGTTAATGAACACTTTGGTATCGCAATAGCGGAAATGATTAAACTCGGAGTCTTGCCTTTTGTTCATAATAGTGGCGGGCAGGTTGAAATTGTGGATATTGAGGAACTTCGTTATAACAATATAGAGGATGCTGTTAAAAAAATTATTCACATTATGCAAAATCCAGAGTTGGAGAAGGATTTGAGGGTTAAGATGTCGCAAAGGGCAGAAACTTTCTCAGAAGTTAATTTTGTTAACGAAGTTAGAAAGATAGTAAATGATTTTTAAGTTAGCTTATAGGTTGGAACTATGGAAAAGTCCATTTTGATTATCAGTAGTCATTATTATCCCGAAACAGGTGCTGGTGCCAAAAGGGCTACCTCCTTTGCAGAATTTCTTGCCAGCAAAGGCTGGAAGGTGACAGTAATTACCTTATTGCCTAATTACCCCTACAATAGAGTTTATGAGGGATATGAAAAGAGCGAGTTCCGCGATAAATACGAAAATGGTGTAAGGGTAATCCGTTTAAAACCTTTAATGGTACCGAGAGAGAACCTCTTTTTAAGGATGATAGCTGAATTCTCCTTTGCTGTTATGGGTTTTGTTGAAGGTCTAAAATATAGGGCCGAAATAGTATTTGTAACCACTCCTTACATGCTATCTGCACCATCTGCCTACTTATTGTCACGATTAAAGAGGTCAATTTTCATCTGGGATATAAGGGACTTAACATGGCTCTATCCAAAATTTGCTGGCAAAAGAACTTTTGGAGTTTCAGGTATTTTTGATTGGGCAATGAAAAAGATAGCTTCAAAGGCAGATCTTCTTATCACGCCTGCGAATGGAATAAAGGGGTATTTTAAAAATATACGCTCAAAACTCAGAGTTGTACCCAATGGAGTTACCACAAACTTTTTAGAGGCGACTCAGCGTATATCGGCCGTCTATGCTAAAGAAAGTAAACCCGTGATATTGTATGCTGGTATTTTGGGATATATGCAAGATCTTTCAGTTTTTATTGAAGCAGCAAGGAAATTACCTGAATATGAATTTTTGTTGATTGGCGATGGCCCAGAGAAGGCCCTTCTTGAGAAAAAGTCAAAAGGTCTAATTAATGTAAAATTCATACCTTACGTAAAGCCACAGGAATTGTGGGAATTTTACGAAAAGGCAAGGGTATGTGTTGCCCTTTTAAGAGCAGGAGAAATTAGCAAAATTGCCGAGCCTTCTAAGGTTTGGGAATACATGGCGGTAGGCAGGCCCGTGGTATACTGCGGAGAGGGACCATTGGCAAAATATCTGGAGGAAAATGGTCTTGCTGTTGTCTGCCCACCGGGTGACCCCGAGGCCCTTGCATCCGCTATTAAAAAGGTTGTTGATTCGCCTGAACAGGCGAAAGAAATGGCAAGGAGAGCCAGAGAGTTTGTAGAGAAAGAAAGGGTAAGGGAGAAAATACTGGAGGATTTTGAAAGGGAGTTGCAGGATTTGTTGTTAGAAAGGAGAAGGGTGGCAAGTGGATAAAAAGGAGCGAATTTTGCACTTGCTCCTGAATAAGGTATTAAAATCGCATGTTTTGCTGAAAATTTATAGAAGTTAGAAAGCTCTTTACTTTAAAGATCTTCCCTTTATACTTTCACACTTTGTCGACTCTAACGCTTACTCAAATACGTGCTTCCTCAAAATTAGCCTATTTGAACTATTTCCTATTGTAGTTTTGATGCCCATTCGAGCCCCTTTTTCTTGTTGAAAGCCTAGTTGAGCTCCATTAGTAATTTGTTTATCACTTGCGTTAATTTTACTATCTCTATGTCATTCCTCTAACTCACAAACTCCTTTTACTTCTTCACTTACACCTTCTGCTCTTAAAAACCCCTGTTTAAAGGCGTGTGTATCTCATACCTCTTTGCCCTTTTACTTTTTTCTGTTTTCCCCTACCACCTTCCTTTGCTAAGACCACACTGTATTGCCTCGCTTACAGAATTGAAAATGCAGTACGGTCGCCGCTTTACTATTTTGTTATTTTTGATGAAACAATCCCATTTCGAGTAGATTAATTTTGAGGAACGCCGAAATATTGACATTTCGAAGAAAATCGCCTATTATTTACTTACAATAACAGGAGGTTATATATGAAGAAGTTTCTAAGCATCATAGTAATCAGTGGGATAGTGATGCTGATGAGCTGTGCCAGCCCATCTCAGGTTAATGAGCTCCAGAAGAAGGTGGGCGAGATGGAAGCACAGATTACCGCACTTCAGGCAAAGATTGACTCTCTAAATGCCACTATTGAACAACTTACTCAGGCAACGGCTCAGGGTGTTTCTGCTGCCAATTTTGCAAAGGTCTCCGCTGATGTACAGGCTTTGAAAGGCAAGGTTGCAGACCTTGAGAAGAAATATCAAGAACTCAGAACGGCAGTTGACGTCTTAAAGAGAAAGTAAAGGAGGGGTACAATGAAAAAAGTATTATATCTTCTCCCTGTAGCAGTGATGTTGATACTGGCTTCCTGTGCTCAGCCTGTCGGTAATATCACACCGAGTGGTCTTGAAGTATCAGCCTATGGAGATGGCACACAGGTAAAGTTAACCTGGGAAGCTCCAGTGGACGAAATCGATGGTTATATTCTTTACTTTGGCAACAAACTTGTTGATACCATCGCCCCCACAATAACAAGCTACATTCATAACCCTAACGGATATGTAGATGTTTACAAACTTTATGGATACAAGGGAGATTCCCTTTCCGAACCTGTGACAGCTTCTATAGTACCTGTTACCTCAACCAATATAACGGTTTATGAATTCAACAATTCCGCAGGTCCATCAGGATTTGGATTTAATGACCAGTTCCAGTGCGTGGCCTACCCAGTTAGTGGTACGAATGCACAGCAAAATATCGACTTCTATTATACAGACTGGCAGCCAGGTTATGTTGGTAGTGATTTATATTTAGCTTCGGCAGATCAGATTGCCAATGACCCTGGAAGAGTAAGCGCTCCAACCACTGGTTGGAGGTCAAATAAGATATTAAAAACTTCTCCATTAAACGGTGTCGTTCAAGAACCTACCCTTGAAAAGGATTTTGCTATTGACAATGCGGTTTATTGCTTCAAGGTAACGAGGATTGATGGTTGGCACTATGGAACGCTAAAGCTCGGCGGTGTTGCGAGCACACAGACGACCATCGTTGAGGCGAAGATTCAGAAAATTCCCGGCCTCAAGGTAATAGGAAGGTAAACTAATAGGAAGGCTTAAAACAAAGAGGGGCCCCGCAAGGGGCCCCTTAATTTTTTAAACATAAAAGTTTAATTCAAAACTTTCCTAAAATAGTTAGCTTCTTTCCCAATCTTGTATCTTGATTTTCCAATGGTCCTTTTTCCCACCTGAACTGCCTCTTGAGGGCACCTGTGGATGCAGGCGGTGCAGAATTCACAGTCGTCTCCAAATAGAACTTTTCCCTCTTCGATTTTTATGTTGCTCCGAGGACAAACTTGTACGCAAACTCCACACAGATTACACTTTTCATCGGCATAAAACAGCCTTTTCCAGGTGTTTATTTTTTTCCAGAATTTTTTTGCAATAAATTCCGTCATTAAACCGTAGAGTTTTTTGTGCAACCTTATTTCCTTTTGAGAGTGTAGAGCCTTGATGATGGAGCGGTAAATAATTTTAAGCTTGTATAGGAAAATTTTGTTCGGTAAAAGGTAAAATTTTTCAAGAAGGGTGTTTTTCTTAGCAGTTAAAAGGAAAAGGGTATCAGTTAGGATGATATCGGAAAATCCCCTTACTTTGTAGCCTTTTTCTTTTAGAATTTTATGTAATTCGTAAGCTGAATTTCCAAGGATTAGTCCCTTCGTGAAAATGAGATAGAAGGGACTGTTTCCATTTTTTAAAGATTTTACAAACTCTAAGACTGTTTCCGGTGCGTGATAGGCATAAACGGGTGAAACAAGGATAATAAGATCATAGGGGGTTAGATCTACTTCACCAATTTTCTTATTAATCATTTTTAATTGTGCATCGTAGCCATCCTTTAAGAGCCTATCCTTTATGGTGGAGGCAACCAGAAGGGAATTTCCAGCCCCGGAGTAGCACAAAATTAGAAGTCTGAACCTGTTCACGGTGTTATTTTAATGGCATAAACCTGGATTTTAAAAGCTGCTTTGTAATGCCAGATTCCTTGATTTATAATTAAAACGTGAAAGATCAAAAATTCCGAAAAACTGTAGAGTCAATAATTTGGACCATTTTTATTGTATTTTTGCTAAGAGCCTTTGTAATTCAAGGCTATGTGGTGCCTTCCGGCTCGATGGAAAATACTTTACTTCCCGGAGATTTTTTGCTTGCCTTGAAATTCACTTACGGTCTTGAGATTCCCTATACAGGTATAAAATTTTTTCAGTTTAAAAAGCCCCGCCATAGAGAAATTGTAATTTTCCTTTATCCTGTTACAAAGAAACAGGATTATGTGAAAAGGTGCATTGGGCTACCCGGCGATACCATTCAAATAATCAATAAGGTGCTTTACATTAATGGGGTCAGGCAGGAGGAAAAGTACGTTGTCCATAAAGACCCGACAGTCATACCGCCTCTTGTGGAATTAACTAACGAGATTTTAAGGCGGGATTATCAGAGAGCCTGGGAATCAGGCAAATTCATGCAGGAGCCGAGGGTAAGGGACAATTTTGGCCCGGTTGTAGTACCTGAGGGTTATTTCTTCGCCATGGGTGATAACAGGGATTACTCTTTTGACTCGCGGTTTTTTGGCCCTGTACCCTTAAAGTACCTTAAGGGAACCCCCCTCATTATTTATTTTTCCATAGACCTTCAGGCACCTCTCTGGAAAAAGATAAGGTTCAACAGGTTTTTTAAGATCATTCCCCTTTTATGAATTTTTTAACTGAGCCTTCTTCCTTATCACAGCTTATCGGTAAGGAAGTACTCGTTTTTGAGCTTGGATTTGGAAACGGCGATTTTCTAAAGTATTTGAGAAATAGGTATCCTGACGCCTTGATTGTAGGTGCAGAAGTTGCCAATCAATTTGTTTTGCTTGCCCATAGGAAACTTATGCGGGAGAATGTTCAAAAAGTTTTTCTTTACAGGGGGGATGGAAGGTCCCTTTTATACTTTTTTGTACCAGATAACCGGGTTAAGGCAATCTATATAAACTTCCCCGATCCCTGGGAAAAGCCGTCAAAGGAGAATAAAAGGCTTACTTCAAAAAGGTCCTTGATGGTCTACTATTCGAGGTTAAAGAAGGGGGGAAAACTTTTTATTGCGACGGATTCGGACATTCTCAAAGGTTATCTAAGGGATTCTCTTGCGGATATTGGCGTGTCTTACATTGAGACTCCAAATTCCCCTTACGAGGACTTTTTAACAAAATACGCAAGAAAGTGGATAAGTTTAAATAAACCAATAAGTTACTTTATAATTGAAAAGCAGGACGAGAGAGTTTTAATACCCTATGAGGGTGTTGAGGGAATGCCTAATTTAATTTTCAAGGTGAAGGACAATTCCATCGATGTCTTGGAAAAGGTCGAAGGACTTCTCCCCATTGAGTTTAAAGAGGAAGAGTTTTTCTACAAAATCGACAAAGTTTATGAGTATAAAAGGCAGGAATTCCTCTTCAGGGTAATTCACGCCGAGCCCTTTTTGAATCAAAAGTATTACATTGTGCTGCGCTTTCACCACGATAAGGGATTTTTGGAGCTTGATGATAGGAACAATGTCATTATTTCAAAGTTTGTGATAAAGGCCTTCAGGGATCTGGCCAAAAAGGTTTTTGATTTGTTAGGCAAAGAAATAATCTTTCAAAACCTGCGGGAGGTTTAAATGAAAAAGCTACTTTTCCTTCTGCCCTTTTTAATTTTTAACGGTTGTTTTCTTGGTACTTTTAAAAGTGCTGAGCCCATTGGAGCGGGCAATGTTGAAAAAAGTTTGTATTTCAATTTACCCCTTTATTATTCCTCCGATTACAGAAACGAAGCTAAGGCATCAGGAACCTTTTACTCGAGAGCCAATCTCGGTGGTATGGTTGTATTTGGGGCTTCGGATAACATGGATTTTGGGTTAAGATATGATCTCGCAGAGGGACTCGGTCCCCAGCTAAAATTGAGATTTTTACACGTTTCACCAATAAGTGTTGCAGTAGCGGGTGGTTTTGGCTACAACTTCTTTGCCCAGGGCTTTTCTTGGGATGCGGAACTTTTGACCTCCTCAAAAATTTCCCAATATAGTTCCTTGTATTTAGCCCTTTTGGCTCATCATGCCCCCGATTACAGAAATTTGAGCAAGATATCTGATTACTTCGATGTAAAACGTTTCAACAACTTCTTTGCCGTTGCCTTAGGAATTTCCTTCCGTAATTTTGAGACAATAAGATTTCCGTCAGGCATGAACATGGAAGTGGTTGTTCCCTTCGACAAATACCCGCCTATTATTTGGGGATTTAACTTCGCCTTTTGACGATATGGAAGACCTTTTAAAAAAGGTAGTCGATATACTCAAAAAGGATGGAGTTGTAGCCGTTCCTACAGAGACAGTTTATGGGCTTGTGGCAAGAGCATCCTCAGAAAGGGCCGTCGAAAAGATTTTTACAATTAAGAGAAGAGAAAAGATTAAAGTTTTGCCCTGTTTTGTTAAAGATATTGAGACTGCAAAAAAGTTGTTCAGAGACTTACCCTCATATGCAGAAAAACTGATGAGCAAATACTGGCCAGGCCCATTAACCCTCGTTGCCTTTGCATCGGATGTTGCTCCTAAGACCTGTGTTTCCGAAGAAGGCAAAATTGGAATAAGGATTCCCAAAACGGAATTTTTGCTTGAACTCTTAAAAATTGTAAATGACCCCTTAGCATCAACCAGTGCCAATATTTCAGGGGAACCTCCTTTAAAAACAGGGAGGGAAGTTTCTGAAACCCTTGGTAGTGAAGTTGATTTTATTGTAGATGGGGAATCAGGCAATATCCCTTCAACGGTTGTCGATGTTTCTTCAGAGAATCCATACATTCTAAGGAAGGGCTTGATAAATTATTTAGATATTGAAGAAACGACGGGTAGGATAGCCAAGTTTAGCAAAGGTCAGAAATTTACCCTCATTTTTCTATGCACGGGCAATACCTGCAGAAGCCCGATGGCTGAAGCCATATTTTCTCGAATGATGAAAGATTATGAAAATCTACAAATACTATCAAGGGGAACGATACAGGTTAACGAAAGGCAAATAAATCCAAAGGCACAACTGGTCCTAAAAGAGATTGGAATTGAGAACTATTCCCACTTTCCTAAGGCGATTACTGAGTTTGAAATGGAGTTAGCGGATCTCATTATTGCAATGGCGAGGGAGCATATTTACTGGCTTCCGGAAAAATATAGATTTAAGGCTAAGCTGATAGACCCGGAGGGTGGGGATTTGGAGGATCCGATCGGGGCTCCGGTCAGCACCTATCGGTTTGTAAGGGATAAAATTTTGCATTACCTTGAAAATTACTGGAAAGATTACTTTAAAGAGAGGCTTGAAAAATAGGGGGGTTTTTATGAACTATAGAATTCTTGTAATTAATCCAGGTTCAACTTCAACAAAGATTGCTTTGTTTAACAATGAAGAGCCGATATTTTCTGTAAATATTGCCCATCCAGCTGAAGAACTCGCAAAGTTTCCTAAAATTATAGACCAGTATGAATTTCGAAAGGAAATTATATTGAAGGAACTTGAAAGTCGTGGTGAAAAGGTGGAGACATTATCAGCGGTGGTGGGCCGCGGGGGTCTTCTGAGGCCGATTCCGAGTGGTACATACAAAGTTACAGAAAAAATGCTGGAAGATTTAAGGGCTGGTGTAAATGGAGAACATGCATCCAACCTTGGTGCCCTTATTGCCGATGCCATTGCACGGCCACTGAACATTCCCGCTTTTATCGTTGACCCTGTGGTTGTTGATGAAATGGACCCTATTGCAAAGGTAACGGGATTACCTTTCATTAAAAGGAAGAGCATTTTACATGCTTTAAATCAGAAAAGGATCGCGAGGATAGCTGCCAGGGACTTAGGTAAGAAGTACGAAGAGGCAAACCTCATTGTCGTTCACCTCGGAGGTGGAATCAGTGTCGGGGCCCATAGAAAGGGAAGAATTGTCGATGTGAATAACGCTTTGAATGGAGACGGTCCCATTGCACCGGAAAGGGCTGGTAGCCTCCCTGCATGGCAGTTGGTGGAGCTTTGCTTTTCTGGACAGTACACAAAGGATGAAATAAAGAAGTTACTCGCGGGGAAGGGCGGGGTCATTGCCTATCTTGGAACTAATGATATGCGAGTTGCTGAGGAAATGGTAAATAAGGGTGATAAAAAGGCTCGATTTATAATGGAAGCTATGGCCTATACTGTAGCAAAGTGGATAGGTATGATGGCGGCAGCGTTAGAAGGAGAAGTGGATGCCATCGTATTGACGGGCGGCCTTGCCTATTACAAAGATTTCGTATCCTGGGTTGAGAAAAGGGTGAAATTCATTGCCCCCATTATGGTGTACCCCGGCGGCGATGAGATGAGAGCCCTTGCTGAGGGTGCTTTAAGGGTTTTAAGGGGAGAAGAAGTGGCAAAAATTTACGAAAATGAAATTATAGAGGATAAGGAATTATTTTAAGGAGGTAAGAGATGATAACAAGACTTGATCAAATTGTTGAGGCAGTTAAGGGAATGCCTTCGATGAGGCTTGTTGTGGCCTGTGGTGAAGATCCTCACACCATAGAGGCAGTTTCGAAGGCAAAGAAGGAAGGACTGGTTGATGTAATAATGGTTGGAAATGAAGATAAAATAAAGAGTGTGGCAAAGGAGCATGGAGTTGATCCTGCGATTTTCAAGATCATAGATGAGAAGGATCAGAAGAAGGCCCTGAAGATGGCGGTTAAGATGGTGAAGGATGGTGAGGGCGACATATTGATGAAAGGACTTGTGAATACTGCAGATTATATGAGAGCAATCCTCGATAAGGAAAATGGACTTGTTCCACCCGGTGGGGTGCTTTCTCATGTAACCGTTGTCGAAATTCCAACTTATCCTAAATTACTAATAGTGGCCGATGTCGCGGTTATTATCCTTCCAGACCTTGAGCAAAAGGTGAAGATTTTGCAATACACCATTGAAGTTGCACACGCCCTTGGAATTGAGAACCCTTACGCCTTTCTTATAAGTGCGGTGGAAACAGTAAATCCTAAGATGCCTTCAACGGTGGATGCAGCCATTATTAAAGTGATGGCGGAAAGGGGGCAGATTAAGGGAGCAAAGGTTGAAGGGCCTGTAGCCTTAGATATCGCTGTGTCAAAGGAATGTGCAGAAATCAAAGGATTTAAGGGTGAAGGGGCTGGCGAAGCCGATATATTGATTTTCCCCAATATTGAAACGGGAAATGTTTTCTTCAAGACCTGTACCCAGCTTGCTAATGGTAGAATAGCGGCTGTAGTTGCAGGTGCAACCGCTCCTTGCGTTTTGACATCAAGAGCAGATAGTGAAGACTCTAAGTTTATGTCCATTGCTTTAGCTGCACTCCTTGCGGGTAAAAGGGGGGCTAAACAATGAAGATTTTAACCTTAAATTGTGGTAGTTCTTCGGTAAAGTATCAAGTTTATGATTGGGACAAAAAGAGGCCCTTGTGTAAGGGGGTTGTTGAGAGAGTTACCATAGGTAATTCCTTTATTTTGCACGAGGTCCCTGGAAGGGACCCTGTAAAAATAGACCATGAATGCCCTGATCACAAGGTGGCCATTGAACTTGTTATCAATACTATTACCGATCCGGAATATGGTGTTATAAGCAGTGTGAAGGAAATTAACGCGGTTTCCCATAGGGTGGTGCACGGTGGAGAAAAGTTTACGAAGTCGGTAATAATTAACGAAGAGGTTATTCAAACCTTTAAGGAACTTTATCCCCTTGCACCTTTGCATAATCCTGCCAATGTAATGGGTATAGAAGCGGCGATGAAGTTGATGCCAGATATTCCCCATATTGCTGTGATGGACACCGCTTTCCTTCAAACCATGCCAAAGCATACCTACCTCTATGCGGTACCTTATGAGTGGTATGAAAAGTACGGCGTGAGGAAGTATGGTTTTCACGGTACTTCCCATCTATACGTTTCCAGAAGGGCAGCTGCCCTCCTTAAGAAAGACCCACATGAGGTAAATCTGATCACTTTGCATATAGGAAATGGCGCATCGGCGACGGCCATTAAGAACGGTAAGGCCTATGATCATTCGATGGGCTTTACTCCATTACAGGGTTTGATAATGGGAACAAGGTCAGGCGACATCGATCCCGCAATTATACCTTACATAATCGAAAAAACTGGTATGAGCCTAAAGGAAGTCATGGACATCCTCAACAAGAAGAGTGGAATTCTCGGTATTACAGGAAAGTACACGGACAGAAGGGATGTGGAAATTGCCGCTGCTCAGGGAGACGAGAGGGCGGTTCTTGCAATAGAGATGGAGGCATACAGGGTTAGATTCTATATCGGCGCCTATATGGCGGCTCTTGGCCATGTTGATGCCATCGTCTTTACCGCAGGTGTTGGAGAAAAGGGATGGATTATCAGGGAAAAATCCTTAGAGGGGCTTGAAAAACTCGGCATAATACTGGATAAAGAGCGTAATAGAGAAGCAATGTCAAGAAACCATGAATTTATAATTTCAACCGATGACTCACCGGTGAAGGTCTTTGTAATTCCTACCGATGAAGAATTGGTTCTTGTGGAAGATGCGGTGGCCATCCTTGAGGGTAGGTACGATGTTCCGGAGAAATTTAAGTACTCCTTTGAGTTCCCTGATTATGTAAATGAGTTCAGAGAGGAGCAGTATAGAAAGGAACTGGAAAAAAGGAAAAAGGGTTGAGTCTTTTTCCTCTTCTAATTTTTTGTGAGTTATTAAATTACAACATCTATTTAGGGAATTTTCGGGTAGGAAGCGGTTCTCTAAAGTACGAGAGAAATTTCGAGAAAATAGGCGGAAGGTATCTGTCTCGGGCTACCCTTTTGGTGAAAAGTGAAGGGGTTGTCAATTCCTTTTTCCCGGTCTATGATTCCATTGTTTCAATTTTTTACTCCGACAGTTTTTTTACCTACTCTTATGAAAGGAGCATAAGGGAAGGAAGCTATAAAGATAAATCAAAGGCAGTCTATTCAGGAGATACCGTTTACTATGACGATGGTTCTAAATTTGTAACCTCAGGCAAAACCTTCGACCCCATTTCGTTGATCTTTTACCTGAGAGAAAAGGGCAATATCGACTCAACCTTACTCTTAGATTACCATGTGGATAAGAGGAGTTTTAAGATTGCCATCCATCCACAAAGGGTTAATGTTAAAGGGAAGGAGCTTATTAAGATTTATTTAGACTTACGGGACCCCCAATTGTCCAAAACTCCGGGAGAACTGGTCTACCTTTTTGAAGCCGATGGAGATAGAAAACCTTTGGAATTGCAGTTTAAAACGGGTATCGGCGTTCTAAAAGCAAGATTGAAGTAGTCTGTTCAGTTTAACAATTGCACCGAAAACCCGTGGGCCTGGCCTCGTGAACAAATCCTGATCGAGCGTGTAAATTTTATGGTATTTTATGGCCCTTATGTTCGTCCAACCGTAACGTTTTGCTACTTTCTTTGGGTTTGCCTGAGGATAGAGTAATAGAATCACATCTGGATTTTTCTTAACAATTTCTTCTTGGGATGGTACAAAATAGGGTGTTTCCCTGTCGGAAAAGACATTTTGACCGCCGGCAAGTTCTAAAATTTCGTTGATAAAACTATTTTTCCCAACAGTGTATATGGGGTTCTCTGAGAGTTCCACGTAAACTTTGGGCTTACAATTTAAGGGTTTTAAATTTTTCAATACACTCTTTAGGGAATCTATAACAAATTTCGCGCGTTCCTCCTTGCCTGTAAGTTTTCCAAGGGAGTCAATAACCATCAGTATTTCGTTAACGGACTCAGGATTGAAGGCAATGTAATTAATCTTGAGTTTCTTTAAATTCTGTTCCACTTGTTTTTGCATAGGAAGGGAAAGGATTACAAAATCGGGCTTCAAGCTGATTATTCTTTCATAATCGGGGTTTAAAAGGTCACCCACTTTCTCTTTATCTTTTGTCGCCTCCGGATAATTGCAATAGTAGGAAACTGCAAGGAGTTTATCCTCGGCTGAGAGAAGATAAAAGATCTCCGTTACACTTGGAACCAGGGAAACAAACTTGAAACTCAGAAGGAAAGTTAAAAATGTAATTGAACTCATCTTTTTCCTGCGGGAGGCGGGACTTGAACCCGCACGGGCTAAACCCACCAGATCCTAAATCTGGCGCGTCTGCCGTTCCGCCACCCCCGCGTGGTGGGTTTTATAGAGAAGATAATAAAACGGTTTGAAACCTGGAGCCGGTGGGATTTGAACCCACGACCTTCAGACTGCCAGCCTGATGCTCTCCCAGCTGAGCTACGGCCCCAGGTGAGCTTTTTCCTGTTACTTTGTAGCTGGTGCCTGCACCTGTGTGGACTCTGCAGGCTGGACCTGTGTTGTGTCAGCAGGCTGTGTAGTCTGCTGAGGCTGCTGAGCCTTCTTGCATGCAACTGTCAGTATCGCTACGAGTGTGAGTGCGAGTGCGAGCTTCTTCATTTCAAACACTCCTCCTTTTGTTTGTAAGTGTTAAAATTATAGATAGTTGCCTTTGTGCAGTCAAATTGCTTATATTCTTTTTCGTTTAAATCAAGGGTTTTAAGAAGCAGCGACATAATTTTTCAAAACTCTTAAGGTCATTTTTATCTGTTTAAAATCAATGGCGATTATGGATGCGATGAGTAAAATTGAAAAGAAGAACCTGCCAGAAGTCATAAAGGTCATTGCCTGGATACCAATTACCAATATCTTTAAAGCCTCAAGGAGATACTCAAAGGGATGGAGTACAGGAAAGTTGTAAAGGTGAAAAGTGGCAGTTACTATTGTGGCTGCTCCAAAGGAAAGGGTTACGCCTAAGAGACCCAGTTTTGGTGTTAATACTAAGAAGGTTAAAATGAAGCTTGTTACCCAGACCAGGTCTTTGTAAAAGAACAATTTAATATTTCCCGTTGAGCGAGCAAGGGTTGTGTCAGTGGCGTAGAGGGTGGAGATGAGAAGGGTAAAGGATAGTAATACAAGGTAAGGGTAAGCCTTTAAATACTGGCTTGTTGAAACCAGCAGAACGATATTTTTGCCAAAAAACTCGAAAATTAAAAACCAGAAGAGGGTTAGGTAAAAATAAAACAACCTGAAGGCGCGGTATTTTTCAGCAAAGTCCTTTGATAAAAGTTCATCTGTCTTTTTGAAACTTATGATCGGGGCTGTTAATTGAAGAGGAACTTCAAGGGTCTGCCGTGCCCCCATGTCCAGTTTCCTTGCAATTTGAAAGAGGGAAAGTTCTGAGTAAGGGAGGTAAAGGGGTATGAGGAGGGAATCGATGAAGTGGAAGAAGGGGGAAAGGATCTGCGTGAAGAGGGAATAAATCCAGTATTCCCTTATCTCTGTGAATACTTCTTTCCACGGCTTTAGTGCGAGGGGGAACATCGAGAAAAGTATTAGTAAAAAGGCGAAGTTTACGGCTAAGTTGATTATTCCAATAGTTCTAAGGGTAAGGAGGGGCGCGGAGATAAGGAGAAGACAGACGATGGTGAGGAGTCTCGCAAAGGATGTTATAGAGTATTCAAAAATTTTAACGCGGGATATGAGGGCGGTTTGATAGAGGGATACAGTATTTACGATGTAGAAGGCGAGGAAAAGGATAAAGGCATCAAGGCCTTTGAATAAAAGTATGGGAACAGAAATTAAAAGGCCAAGTATGAAGTGAATAATGGATGGGAGGTGGATGAGGGCATAGGCCTTTTCTTCCCTGCCATCTCTGAAATAGAGGGGGACGAATCTTTGAAAGGTGAGGGGAAAGCCAAGGAGAAGAAGGCCGCCCACGAATAAGCCCGAATTACTAAGGAAGAAATACTTTCCGAGAATGTCCTGTGGAACATAAATGGCTAAAATTTTGAGAAGTACAAAGCCCATTAAAAAGTTAAGGGCAAAGGCAATGTAAAACATGACAAGATTCTTAATGTATTTCATGGGTCAACTCCTCTAATTTGTTTACCTCCAGTTTCATCCTTTCTTCCCAGGTAGGGATACTTTTTGCCGTTTCCAATGCTTTCTCCTTGAGATTTGAAAAAGGCGCGGGATTTTCAAAGATTGATAAAACTTTTTCTGCAAATCTCTCAGTGTCAAAAGGCTTAATAAGAAACCCGTTGACTCCATCCTTGATCAATTTCGAGGTATCCTGGGTGTCAAAGGCAACCACAGGGATTCCGTAGGATAATGCTTCTATAACATTAAGGGTCATATTGGAGTAGCGATTGGTAGAAATTAACAGGTCGATTTGCGAGTAAAGTTTTTGGGTTTCAAGGTGAGTTAGAAAACCTGAGTAATTGACATTTTTGGGGTATTTTTGCATTAACTCAAAGATTTTTGTCTTCATCGGTCCGTCACCGGCGACAAGAAATTTTATTTTCGGGTTTGATTTTATAACCGTTTTAGCAACTTTAACGAAGAGATCTGCTCCTTTAAGCTTGTCCAGTCTTGTGAAATACCCTATTGCAAATCTCGGCGTGCTGCCATCGATAGGAGTAGTTATGGGCCTGGCATTCGGGAGAATCGTTATTCTTTTCTCGGGAATTTTATATTTTTTTGCTACTTCGAAACTTCTGGTGCCGTCATCCACAAGGAAATAGTGGCCCGCAAGGTGCTTGAAAACAAGGTGCTCCTTAAAATAAAGAAATTTTCCCCAAAAGGTCTTTACATATTTTTCAAAGTGGATGGTCCCCATGGTTTTCACTGCATAAGGGATTTGGTACTTTCTACACAATTTTAGAATGGCCGGATGCCCGTAACCGGCGATGTTGTATATAATGTCGATTTTTGAATCTTCAATGAGTGCTTTTACACTCTTCGCGAGGTATCTTTCATAAAAAAAGTGGAATACTGGTAAGGTGAGGTAATTCAATTTTGAGGGGCGCGGGTATGGAAAAGGTTTTAAAACAAAGTATTTTATCTTCTCTTTTATGTTAGCTGGAACTTCCTCCTCTTTTCCCTGACACATAAAAATTACCTCGTGTCCCCTTTTTAGAAGTTCCATGAAAAGATAGGCGTTTTCGGGTGTCCCTCTACAGGTTTCCAGATCTATGTCGTCGCACCAGGGCGATAAGATTAATATCCTCATAACACATAGGTGTAAACAGGTTTCTCTTCACCACCCCAGGACAATTTATAATTCCGTAGTTCCTGGTAAGGTGAAGTGCCAAGGTTGTAAAATTTAAATCCTTTTTTAAGGGCAAATTGGAGGATAGACCAGTGCAAGAAATCTCCTGTATGTTGGCTTAGAGCCTCGGCAGAATTTACCCCATGCCAGTAAAAAATGGTGTCCTTATTGAGTTCAAGGATCACGGCTCCCGATTCGTCCCTTTCCTTACCCGAAAAGCAGAAGTGGACTTCTTCGAGTTCGCTTAGGTTTTTGAAAATACCGATGTTGTGAAATTTGTACCCTTTTACCCCTTTTAAAACCCTTTTGAGCAATTTGGTGTACCTTATTGCACCTTCTTTTCCTTTAAGAATTTCAAAATAAAAGCCTCCCTGCGCTGCCTTTTTGAGGTTTCTCTTTCTATTCTCATGGAGCCTTTTAAGTATGTTTTCTTCATTGTCAAGGGTTAATATCACCGCACTGCTCCTTTCGAGTGAATAATTTTTTATCTTTAAAGGTAGTTCCTCTTCGCAGTAAAGTACGATTTTTCTTAAAAAAAGCTCCTTCTTTGCCCATTTTAAAATTTCCTCTGTGAGGTTTTTATTCCCGATGGGTCCGCCATGACTTCCCCATGGCCCGCTATAGGCGACTCTTGTAAGTAGGTTTATTTGAAGGGGAAGGTAACAGTTTTCGAGCCTCACAAGGAGGTTTGATTTCCAGGGGGTCTTAAAGGCCTTATACCATTCATACTTAAAGAAAAGGGAGTTTGCAATCTGTTGTATTGAACAGTTCCAGTTATCTTGGTCTTTTATGGCTTCTAACCTCATTCTTCGATCAAAATGCCGTCGGATAAGGCGTAATGCCTTGTAAAATAGGAGATAAGATTCAGATTGTGGGTGACCATGATTATGGTAATGCCCAATTCCTCGTTTAGCTCCTTCAGGATTTCCATAAGCTCTAAAGTGTTTTGTTTATCGAGATTTCCCGTGGGTTCGTCAAGGAGCAGGAGGTCAGGATTACCCACAATGGCCCTTGCTATGGCTGCCCTCTGCTGTTCCCCTCCAGAAACCTCCGACGGCCTCTTATAGTGGATATTTGCAATGTTTAATCTTTCAAGAACCTGTAAGGCCCTCTTTCGTGCCTCTTTAGGTTTTTCCCCGTTTATTATCAAGGGAAGGGCAACGTTGTCGAGAATGGAAAAGTCAGGTAATAGATGGTGGAACTGAAAGACGAAGCCTATGTGTTTTGCACGAAGTTTCGAAAGTTCTGAATCGCTTTTTTTATTAATCTTCTCGCCATTGAGATAGATAAAACCTTCGTCTGGCATATCCAGAAGGCCTGCGATGTGAAGCAGTGTGCTCTTGCCCGATCCTGAAGGCCCGGTAACGATTAATCTTTCCCCCTTTGGAACTTTTAGATTTGTTCCCTTTAATACGTGAATGGTTTCGACAGGGGTCTTGTAGGATTTTTGTATGTTTTCTAAAACAAGGGTAAATTCACTCATATCGAATCGCCTCGACGGGTTCCATTTTGCTTGCCCTCAAAGACGGGATCAAAGAAGCGATGAAGGAAATCACAAGGGTTAATCCCACAATATAGACAACATCCATAGGTCTTACCACGATGGGTACTCTGTCGATGAAGTATACGTCCGGCGGCAATCGGAAGATGCCAAATTTATTGGAAAGGTAGGAAAGTCCTACCCCCGTTATAAGGCCTCCGATGATACCGATAAGGGAAAAGGTCATTCCCAGTGCGACAAAGGTGTTTCTAATGTCTCTCTTAGTGAATCCCATAGCTCGAAGGACGCCGATCTCCCTCGTCTTCTGGGTAATTAGGAGCATCAATACGGAAATGATGCCAAAGGATGCAACTATTACCGTGAGGGCGAGGACGAGGAACATCCCTAATTTTTCCAGTTTTAAAGCCTGAAAGACAGTTCTATTGAGTTCCATCCAGTTTGTTGTGGTGAAGGGATACCCAAATTCCTTCTCAATTTCCTTCTGAACCGATGGTGCATTAAAGGGATCCCTTAAATAGACTTCATAACCTGCAATGCTATCGCCCATCTCCAGCAATTCTTGAAGGGTCCTTAGGTGGATGAAGGCGAAGGAGGTATTGTAATCGTAAAGTCCGGCGTCGAAAACACCCCCTACCGGAGAATCGTAGGAGCTCATAATCATACCAAAGGGGGTCCTTTTAATTTTGGTGGGTGAATAGATTTTTACCGTATCTTCTGGGTTGGCTGCGAGGGATGCGGCAATGTTAAGCCCCAGGTAAATTCTCCCCGGTAAGAAAATGCTATCACCACTTACAATTTTTACACCCTCGGGAAGCCTCTTTACACCCTTTAAAACCACACCTTCTGAATTTTCACCCCGGACTAAAACGGTCTTTGTTACAAGGAATGGCTCGCAGGCTTTAACTCCCTTAATTTCTTCAATTTTTGCTATGTGATTCGAATCTTCAGGGAAAGGGGTAAAGAAAAATTTGTGAAACATAATGTGTGGTGTCATACCGATGATCCGGTTTCTTAATTCCTGTTGAAATCCCGTCATTATACCGATTACGAGAATGAGGGCGGCGACACCGATGAAGACACCGGCAATGGAGAAGGTGGATAAGAAGGATAAAAGGCCCTCTCGTGAGGCTTTCAAATAGTTTTTTAATACGAAAAAGGCATGAAGTTTCATTACTCAGACTTTGGCTTAAGCTGAGGGAAAAGGATGACATCTCTAATGGAATATTGACCGGTGAAGAGCATTACAATCCGGTCGATTCCCAATCCAATTCCTCCAGCAGGTGGCATGCCGTACTCCATTGCGTTGAGAAAGTCCTCATCCAGTTCCCTCGGTATCTCTTCGTCCCCTGCTTCTCTGTATTTAATCTGGTCTTCAAAGCGCTTTCTCTGGTCTATCGGATCATTAAGCTCTGAAAAGGCGTTGGCAAACTCCACGCCGAGGATGAAAAGCTCGAACCTTTCAACCCTTCCATTAAATTTCCTGTGTTTCTTGGCAAGCGGTGAAATTAAGGCAGGATGGTCAATTACGAAGGTGGGTTCCTTTATGTGATCGGCAACAAGGGCATCAAAGATTTTGTCAATGAGCCTTGTGGCTGGCAATTTGGCTGCATTCTTCAGTCCGATCTCGATACCTACCTCTTTGAGTTCCTTTTCGCTCATAGAAAGGGGGTCCTTTCCCAGCTTAGAGGCAAGTTCATCGAGGTAACTTATCCGCTTAAAGGGTCTTTTGAAACTTATTGTTTCACCAAAATATTGCAGTTCTTCCTTTCCGTTTATTTCGATAGCCAGTTTTTCAAAGAGTTCCTCGGTCAATTCCATCATGTCGTTGTAATCCCAGTAAGAGGCGTAGGCTTCTAACATGGTGAACTCGGGATAGTGGAGCCTGTCGATTCCTTCGTTTCTAAAGTCCTTTGAAATTTCATAAACCTTCTCAAACCCACCCACAAGGAGCCTTTTGAGGTATAATTCATCGGCTATGCGGAGGTAGAGCTTTGTGTCAAGGGCGTTGGAGTAGGTTTCAAAGGGTTTGGCAAAGGCACCCCCGTAAACCGGCTGAAGAACGGGGGTCTCCACCTCTAAGAACCCCTTTTCATCGAAAAAGTTTCTGATAAATTTGATAATTTTTGTCCTCTTCTTAAAAACCTCCCGGGACTCGAGGTTCATTATGAGGTCGAGGTACCTCTCCCGATAGATGATCTCTTTGTCCTTTAGCCCGTGCCACTTTTCAGGAAGGGGTTTTAAGCATTTGGAAAGGAGTGTAAGTTCTTCAGCAAGAACGGTAACTTCGCCTGTTTTTGTTTTAAATACCTTTCCCTTGATTCCGATGATATCCCCGACATCGATGAATTTTTTGAAGAAACTGGAACCATCATCATCGGTCCCTGGAATCTTCGTGATACCTTGTTGGACTGCAATCTGAAGGTCACCGCTTTCGTCTCTTATGTGCGCAAAGGAAAGCTTCCCGAAGACCCGCTTGGTCATCAATCGGCCTGCAATGAGAACCTCTTTGTTTTCAAATTCTTCAAAGTTCTCTTTGATGAACTTTGATTCGTGGGTTTTCAAAAATTTATACTGATAAGGTTCAATTCCCAAATTTCTAAGTTGCTCTACCTTTTCTTTTCTGACTTCGAATTCTTCAGACATACCTCCTCCTTACGACATAGCTTAATTTAAAGCCAATTCAGATGTTTAAACAAACGGAACTGGTTAATTTTGGAAAATTTATGGTGCTGGGTGTGTAATAATGCGCTGAAACATTGAAAAATGACGCGAATTTTTATTGCCCGACCACTTCGACGGGTAAGCCTGTCTTTTTTAACTTTTCCACTAAAAAGTCGAGCTTTTCTATCCTAGGCAAATTGTATTTTTTAAGAACCCAATCAGCGTAGTGGTAATTGAGTTTATCGACAATAATGTAATCCACGATGTTCTTCAGGAGTTCAGGGAGCTCTTCGGCTCCTGGGAGCACCGGTGCGATCATTACATAGGTTTTTAAACCATTTTCGTGAAGCGTTCTTAAGGCAGCGAGCCTCGATGAAATAGAAGGGGCATTGGGTTCGAAGATTATTCTCATCTCTTCACTAACTGTTCCAATGGAGAATCCCACATCGATGTATTTGAATCTCTTTATGATATCGAGGTCTCTTAGAACCAAGGGTGATTTTGTCTGAATGAAGACATGCCAATCATAATCCGAGAGGATTTCTAAACATTTTCGCGTAAGCTGGTATTTTTTCTCCACAGGTTGATAGGGATCGCAGATGCCACTTATCCATATATCTCCCCTTTTCTTTTTCTTTATCTCCTTTGCCAAAAGCTCGGGCGCATTGATCTTTACATCTACAAATTCTCCCCAGCTTTCTCTATGCCCGGTAAATTTTTTCATAAAACGGGCATAGCAGTAGGTGCAGGCATGCTGGCAACCGATATAGGGGTTTAACACCCAGTCGTAAACCTTTGACTTTGTAAGGATGTTTTTTGCCTTTATTTCTCTTATGACCATGATGAAATTAAGAGTTTTGCCTTACGAGGTATTCTGCAATTTTTATGCCGAGTTCTTCCTGTTTTTGCCAATCTCCGTAAACACGCCCTTTGGATGAGTAGTATTTCAGGAAATCTTTCAATGTTTTAGAGAGTTTGGTGGGCTTGTACTTGCTGAAAGGGGTACCGGGGAGGGGTAAAAAGGTGTGGGCATGAATGATTGCGCCCATTTCGATAAGTCTCTTCATAATTTTTATTGACTCTAACTGATCTTCTTCCTCTTCAAAAGGCAGACCGAAAATGAAATCCACCTTTGGGATGAGACCCGCCTCTACGGTGTATTGAACCGCTCTGATTCCATCTTCTACCGTATGACCTCGATGAATAAGATTTAAGATCCTATCACTTCCGCTTTGCATTCCAATGATGATGTTATTGTTGTCCGCATATTTTTTAATCAGTTTCAAGCTTTCTGGGGTTACGTGTTCGGGCCTTATCTCGGAAGGGAAAGTCCCTACAAAGATTCTACCTTCATTTTTTAGAATCTGCCTCACCCCTGCAAGGAATTCTTTGATGAACTCGAGGTTTGGTGTTTTGCCATCCTCCGAACCGTAGCTAAGGAAACTGGGCGTAATGAATCGGGTATCTCCCAGTCCTCTTTCTTTCATTATCTTTACATACTCCCAGATGAGCTCTTTACTTCTGTGCCTTGGTTTTGAGCCAAAGATCCTTGGGGTCTGACAATAATAGCAACCGTAGGGACATCCCCTTGTGATCTCAATGGGACCAAATTTGCCATGTTTCAAGGAAAAAGGGAAAAAACGATCAAGATTAATCGGAGTTCTTTGACCTGTGAAAACAAGATTTCCCTTTTCAAGATAATAAATTCCTTTCACGTCCTTTAGATCTTCTTCTCTTTGAAATTTCTTGAGGAGTTCCTTCAAGGTCTCTTCTGCCTCTCCCCTTACCACAAGGTCAAAGCCCATTTTGAGTGTTCCCTCAGGGTCGCCAGAGGGGTGAGGTCCACCGGCAATGAGAAAGACCCTCCTCTCCAGCCTTTTTATTGATTCAACAAGATTTATGGTTTCCCAGAGCTCCGTGGTAAAGAAGGAGATGCCTACAATTACTTTTTCATAATTGTTTGGGAGTTCCCTAATGCCCTTTAAAAGATCTGGAGAATTTTCGAAGAGAAAGGTGTTTAGGTTTTTAAGCTCTTCATCCTGTTCAATGGCCCCCAAAAGGGCATTAATGCTGTACCTATGCTTGCCAGAATAGTAAAAGACGAGAGCGAGCCTACTGGCTGTTTTCATTACACAATTTTACTTCATCTCGTAGTAGTATATTTTGCCTCCGTCTCCCTGAGCACAAAAATATTTACCGTTGGCGGAGATTCTTATTATTCCGCCTGAGCCTCCATCCTGGTTGGCGGAAAAGAGAATCTGTCCATTCCTGTCAAATATGTAAACATAGCCCCAGTCACCTATAGCACCAAGCAGGCTTCCGTCACTGCTCGCATCAACGGAAAAAACTCTACCTGAGGTGGAATCGTTTTCCCAGAGTAAAAAAGATGTTGATGAAAGAGTGTAAAGTTTCACCTTCCCAACGATCGCAACGAATAAGAGGGAATCGCTTTCGGGTATAGCCATATCGAAAACTCCGTAGTAATCATTGGTGGTTTCCAAATGAATAGTGTTGCCCATAAGATCAATCACTTTGCCTCCGCCCAGTCCACCCCAAAATATTAGGTTACCCTTAGGAGAGAACTTAATAAAATTTGATACTATTTCATTATCCGGTATTCTGCGCACGAGATTTCCCGAGAAGTCGTAAAGATAAACGTCACCATCATCCCTTGCCACATAACTTCCATTTCTGCTAATTGCCACGTTATTTGATAAGCTTCCGTATTGATCCCCTGCTTTGCACCATACTACTTGTCCTGTTTGAGTAAATAGGGTCAGAGGATTTCCCTGGACAAAATAGGAACCGTCCCCGGATATATCGGCTGGTCCTGCGAGAGAGTAACTTCTATTTCCGTAGTAGAAGCTGTCGGCGTTAAAGATCACGGTCCCCGTTTTGGTCAATATCTTTTTAGTATATTCGCAGGCTAAAAAGATATAGTTTCCATCATCGGTAATTTTAGCGCCGTAACTCACCCAGTCCTGCACCTCTTCTGGTCCTTCATAAGTGTTAATCCAGACCTTTGGGATTGTGTATTCCCAGATTTTACTTCCGTTTGCCCCGCTAAAGCCAGCCACTTTGTAATTGGTTTCGTCATAGCCTGCAAACCAGGATCCATCCTTTGCCATATCCAACAATTTGTAGCCAGAAACGGTAAATTTTAATGTTGCATTCTCGGTGAGGTTGTTATTGTTATTTACCTTTGCACAGCTAAGGATAAGCACCAGAGCTGGCAGTGCTAAAGAAACAACGTATTGTATTTTTTTGAAAATCATCATTCCTCCTCAATTTGAACTAATTATACACTTGAATCTGTGCAATCAAGATTAAGGAGCTGCAAGGATTGAAAAACAGAGGAAGGCGTTAAAAAATTCCGATTAGCCTTTCCTACCTGCCTTTCCTTAAGTTAATTCTCGCAGTGAGGAGGAGGTCCGTTGAGAATAGTTTAATGATGAGTAGGGTAAGGAGAATATTGAGTAGAACTAAGTAGGCAATTCCAAAGAAAACATCCTTCATATAGCCCAGTGCATAGAATCTATAAAAGTAGAAGGGGTGGGTAAAGGGAATCAGGTATATAACGGTCTTCGCCACGGGGCTGAGTTCCATAATGTCTACGGTGAAACTGAGGAAATAGGGTATGAGAAGCAGGATCATTACGGGTGTTATGGCCAAATGGGCAGATCGGGTATCCTCCACAAAGAGGGAAATTATTGTTGTCATCAAGAGTCCTGTTAAGAGAGAAAGGAATATGCAAATTCCAAAGAGAATGATCCCCTGAACGGGGAGTGCAAGGTCGTAATTCTTAGCAATTTTGGTGAGTTCACTTAGTGCCCCACCGGTTCCAGCGAACATATATCCTTTAAACCCGTACATATAAGCACCGGCGAAAATACAAGAAAGGATAACGGCGGAGATCATCTTTGCAAAGATGATGGAGGCGCGGGAAACGGGTGTGGTTAAGAGGGTCTCAAGGGTCTTGTTTTCCTTTTCCTGACCCATTGCGGTGGCAATCATCTGAGAGGTGAAAACCAGCAAAAGAAAGAGAATGATAGGAATGAAAATGGATTGTTGTATCATATAAGCAAATATGGCATCCGATGATGCCTTTAATATTTTACCTTTCAGATAGACATATTCCTCTGTTAAAACGGGCTTTGTCAGAAATTCCGGGTCTTCTCCCTTCGTTTTTTCGAGGAGAAGTTCTCGGGATATAGATGCGTTCAGGCTGTTGATGATGCTTGTAAGTATCGTTTTTTGAATGCGTTCCCTTATACCGAGAGATTTTGTAACTGCGTAGACCTCGATTTTTGCTCTTTTCCCTGCTTCGATTTCCCTGGAGAAACCTTGAGGGATTACAACCACATTTCTGATATCCGATTCGTAGGCGTTTTTCATCCATTCTTCTGGAGTACTACCCTCTACTCTATAGACGTTAAAGATACTTCGCAGGGTGGTTTCTATGGTTTTACTGTACTTGCCGTCATCCAGCATAACAAGTCCGATCTCTTTTCTTTCTTCCAGTTTTTTACTCTCAGATTCGCCGATTTTTCCGATAATTTGGAACATCAAGATGATAATAACGAAGGATGCGATAAGCTGTTTGTTGATAAGCTCCCTTAATTCCTTAATCAGCAGTGCGGTAAACTTTCTCATTTCACAGCCTCCACGAAGACCTCTTCCAGATTCTTTACCCCGTATTTCTTTTTTAGTTCTTCTGGTTTTCCCTGTTCTACAATATTACCTTCGTGGATAAAGGCGACCCTATCACAGAGATATTCCACCTCTAACATGTTGTGAGAGGATAGGAGCACCGTTTTGCCCTCTCTGGCAAACTCCTTGATGATTTTCCTTATTTCGTGGGCATTTAAAACATCAAGGCCCGATGTAGGCTCATCGAGGATGGCGAGTTTTGGTTCGTGCATAAGGGCGCGGGCCAAGAGGAGCTTTCTCGTCATTCCCTTGCTGTATGTGGAAACCTTTGAATAAATCCTGTCCCCCAATTTCGCAATTTCAATAGCCTTTAAGACCATTTTTTCGACTTCCTTTTTATCATCAGCGTAAAGGTGAGCCATAAGTTTCAGGTAGTCGATGCCCCGAAGGTTCCTGTAAGCCCCCGCTTCTTCAGGTAGGTAACTGATGAATTTTCTAATCTTTGATGCTTCCTTTTGGACGTCGAATCCCAAAACTTTAACCTCGCCACCCGATGGAGTTAGTAAGGTAGAAATGATTCTAAGGGTAGTGGTCTTTCCCGCTCCGTTAGGGCCAATTAATCCAAAAATTTCCCCCTCTTCGGCAGAGAAGTAGATACCTTTCAAGGCCTGAACTTTCCCATAAAATTTAATCAGTGAATTTACCTCAAGAACCGGCATTCTTTCTCCTTGTGAAAATATTTTAAAGCATGGGATAAGTTATAATGGCAGAATACCGCTTAGGGTTAATATGCATTATCTTCCTGTTGAATCTATTTTTCAAGAGAGTTATAATTTTGCAGGTGAAACTGGTAGTAAATTAAATGTTAGGTGGTTTAAAAAAGGTTTTAGCTTTACAAGTAAGATTGTTCTCAGGAAGCGTTATAGCCTTTTTACTCTCGTGGTTTTTAAGTAAACATTTTGCCAATCTTAAGATCGTTCAAGATACACCGGGGAGCGGGCCTCAGAAAGTACACCCTGAAAAGGCTTCAAGGATGGGTGGAATCGCAATTATTGTCGCATTGGTGCTCGCTGGATTAGTGGTTAATTTAAAAGACCTTCTTTTACTTATTTTTGTCTCTATGCCTGTTGTCCTTATAGCCCTTTACGAGGATATGTTTCAGAAGGTAAGACCGTTTATAAGATTGTCTGTCTCTTTCTGTACCGCTTTGATTTTTAGCCTCGTTTTTAAGGTCTACATAAGCTACGTTGATATTTCCTTTATTGACCTGGTGCTCAAAATCACCTTTTTCGGATTAGCCTTTACAATGTTTGCTGTCGCGGGAATTACCAATTCTTTTAACATTATTGACGGACTTCACGGACTTGCCAGCGGAACAGGAATCATTATCCTCGGTTTTTACAGTTTAACTGCTTACCTTGTAAGAGACTTTGTTGTCTTTTCAATTTCTCTCCTTGCGATATTTGCCCTTTTAGGCTTTATTTTAAACAATTATCCCTCCGGCAAGATCTTGCTCGGCGATAACGGTGCCTACTTCCTTGGCTTTCTGATTGCCACAACATCAATACTTCTTGTTTACAGAAATCAAGGGATATCTCCCTGGTATCCGCTTCTCTGCGTTGCCTATCCATTCACAGAAACGATTTTCTCCATTTACCGGAGGCGCTTTGCAAAGAAGAAAAATGCGATGGACGCAGATTTTTTGCATATGCATTCCCTCGTATTCAAGAGGTATGTGCGGAACAATGCGAAGACCTCTTCACTCTTCTGGGCTGGCAGCCTTCTTACATGCCTTCTTGCCTTTTTCTTCAGATCAAACACAAAAGTACTGATCGGATTGTATTTGCTTTATCTTGTGGTGTATGTGGTGGTGTATTTGAGGATTACGAGGTTTAAGAATAAAAAGATTAACCTGTTTTTGTCCAAGAGGAATTCTGCTTAGGTCCTGTTTCAAGATTTTAAATTTAGTTTAAAAAATGCCTGCACTCCCGTAAAGTTTAAGCCTTAGCTCACTACCCTTATTACTCTGAAGGTGCTTATAGTTCCAAATCCAGTCATATTCGAAATTTGAGCGGATAACAATCCGGTTTGTGTGAAAGTCCAGTTCAATACCTGTTCCAAGGCGCTTTTCTACAATTCCCGTCAAAAAATATTCTCGTGGATAATCAATTCCTCTCTCCCAGTAGATATCCTTTTCTTCCGTATTTGCTATTCCCTTTCTCTTAAACCAGAATGAGGTTCTTAGGTCTAATTTATTGCCGAAATGTTTTCTTGTAAAAATCTCAATTTTGTCGAAATCATTTTCGTTCAAATTACCCATAACTTCACCGCGGTTATTGTAATAGAGCAAACTCAAGCCGTGAGTATAAGTCCATCGTGTTGCCCCTGTGTAAGATATTCCAGAGACAGACGCCTTAAACGGAAAATCTATCACGTAACCCTTAAAAATCCAGGCGAGTTTATGAGGTGCCCACTGATCGGGATCGGGAAGATGAAAATCGTCAATGAGAAACTCAAAGTGCGAAGAAAATTTCGCACCGAAGTAATTGCCTGATAATATCCAGAATGTGTTGTGTTCACCACCTTCTGGCGAATCTAATACCCGTGGATGGTAGATCATAAATGGATTAAGGAAGTACCAATCCGGCATATTTGTGTTTGAGAAATAAAGAACAGCCTCGGTAAAAGAGAAAGTTAATCTCTTGATTTTATATTCTAAGGAATGTATCGATAGATAGCGATTGTAAAGCTTGCCAGTTTCGTAAAAATGACTCGAATCCCTCGGTATTCTTGAATCCAGTTGTCCTAAAAAGAAGGAAAAATTAACATACTTACCTCTAAATATGCTTAGGAATCCATCAATAGGAGGGTCTTCTTCTGACAAAATTCCTTCTAAGTTCACCTGCAGTTTATTTCTTCCCAGCAAAAAGATAAGATTTGGAAGCTCATAATACCAATATGCCCTTGAGTAAGCTCCGCAAACTATATCTTGCCACTTAGCGTAGGGCCAACCCCTTACCTTACCAAGCCTGAAAAGTGGCTCAATGACAACGCCCATGTTATTGTACTTGTAGAAAAATCTTGGAAAGAGATCAAAGGTACCTGTTGAATTATAAAAATATTCGAAATTCACTGTGAAAGTGTGAAGTATGTTCTGACTGTAAACAGATTTTTCTAATTCCGAAAATTTTGGAGGTATTGAGAATCGTACGTTTTGAAGTTGAAAATATTGGTTTCTTATGAGGGATTCAAATAGCACATCGTCGGGAATTAATTTTGGATAACCAAGGGAGAGCAGAATTAACAATGTATTCATGGTTTTGCAACCTCTCTTATAACCTTTTCATAAGCTTCCACTACCCTCTGCCAATTGTATTTTTCTACTCTTATTTGTTCGTAAAATTTCAGCATCCCTGTTTGTACTGGATCATCAGCGAGTTCAAGGCTTTTAATGATATTTTTCAGTTCTTCATCGGATTTAAAATACAGACCGTATTTTTCTAAGACCTCTCTGTTAAAAGGTACATCATAGGCAATTACAAGGTTATCACAGGCAATGGCCTCAAGCAACGATGGATTTGTACCTCCTACACTATGCCCGTGAATGTATGCAAAAGCGTATTTTCTAAGAGTATTTAATTTGATATTGTCAAAGATAGGGCCTGTAAAGATAATTTTTTCGTCCTTTGCGGGTTTATTTGCTGGCCTATCTGAGACAATAACCAGTTTTTTGCCGGAATTGCTCTTCAGGAATCCGCTGATAATAAGATCGTGGTTATTTTCGGGAACATTTCTCCCAACAACAAGGTAATAATTATTTTTTTCTAAACCGTAACTTTCTTTTAATTCTTCCCACTTACTTTCGTGTATGAGGCAATCATTGCACCCATAGGGTATAAAGACCCATTTTTTTCTGTATCTTGTTTCTATATAGTTACCGATGGCAACATTATCTGCAACAATTGTGTCTGAAAGTCTTACAGCAATTTTCTCAAGAAGAAGCAAAAAGGATCTTCCCAAAAAATTCCACTTTTTTCTCTTCCACTCAAGGCCGTCAGGGTTAAGAATTATTGGAATTCTGAATAATTTTGGAATCCAAGCGGTCAACCCGCCAGAGACTCCTAAGTAAATTATTACATCCGCCTTTTCTAAGAAGACCGCAAGAAGAGTGGCGAGATTACTTAATGTAAGCTTTTCCAGAGACCTGACTGGAGGGGTTTTTATAAAAATGCGTTTTACCCGCTTATCGTAATCTAAATCTTTAAGAGACTCCACACAGTATACAACAGGAGTATAGTTCTTATTTGCGAGGTGCTGTGCAAGGTAATGCGCAAAGACCTCAAACCCGCCGTACCTCGGCGGCAAACCCCTTGAACCAATTATAGCAACTTTCATTGACTTCCTCTTATTGCTTCCTCGTAAATTTGCATTAACATATTATAATTCACCTCTGGTGTGTATTTTTGAAGGTATCCTTCTCGAGCGTTTTTCCCCATTTCGTAAGCCAACTCTCGGTTGTTATACAAATAAAGTATTTTTTCGGCTAAGTCCTCGGGATTGTCTCTTTCGAAAAGCAGGCCGGTTTTAAAGGGTTTGATTAAAACGCTCATCGTCCCAAAATTTGAGGCAATTACAGGAGTTCCAACGGAAAAGGATTCTACGATCGTAAGCCCAAAAGTTTCATACAAAATAGAGGGAAAGATGGTTGCAATGCTACTTTCCATTTGTTTGAGGACTTCTAATCTACTAAGTAATCCAAGGATTTTGACATTCTTCAAATTGTATTTCTCAATGGCCTGTTTAAGCTCCCATTCCAAAGGACCTGAACCGATAATCTTTAATGGGATTTGTCTGAGTCTATCATCTGCAAAAGCTTTTATTAGGATTTTGATACCTTTTTCCTCAGATAAGCGGCCTGCATAGACAAAATAATCTGCTTTCTTTTCTTTTGGATTAGGGAGTGAATTTTCAACAAAATTAGGTTTAACCACTATTTTTTCCTTGGGAATGCCAAATTCAATGAATTTTTGTTTAGAAAATTCTGTCAATGCGATGTATTTTTGAGGAATAAGGAAGTATCTTTCTTTTTTAATTTTCGAAAGATACCTTGCAACAAATACAGAGCTAATAAAAGAATTTTTAAAACACTTATATTTCGCGGCATTAATAGTGCTTTCGGTGGGGCATAATTCGCAGATGTTTCCATTTCTAAAAAGGAAGGCGTTAGCGCAGAAAAAACGAAAGTCGTGCAGAGTGTGCACTAAAGGAACTTTGGTATCTTTACATGCAAAATAGGCAGCTGGTGTAATGAGAGGAAATAGATTGTGAATATGTACGATATCAAACTTTTCTTTTGATAAAATTGCTTTCAATTCATTGTAAATCTCAGGTGAAAAATGAAGGTTGGTGAATGTTTCAACTTTTTTTGAAAGACTAAACCTTTCAAAACTATCGTTGTGTTTTGAAAAAAGCGTTACGTTATGGCCATTTCGTTGTAGAAGAGCCATTTCTTGTCTCACTACCGCATCATCTCCGCTGGGCGCACCAGAGCGATGGAAATTATGAACGATGAGGATTTTCATGTATTTTAGTTTTAGCTGTTGAACTTATGTAATTAATTTGTGTTCTCTTCAGTTCTCTCTCGAGATAGGCGACAATTCCAATTAGTACCCAGAATTCAGGTGCAATTATATTAGAGGAGATAAGGCCCATATATACGCTTGCCAGAAGGGCTAAAAATGTCCCAGTTGCTAATTCAGGGTGTACTTTTTTGTTTATTGCTTTTAAAGTAATCCTTATTGAGTACGCAAATACGAATATTATGAAAACTAACCCCACGATTCCTGAAAAATAAAGAAATGTACCAAATATATTAGAAGAACCTTTGATACCTCCGTAAGACGTTATATAGGTTTTACCCCAGCCTTTTCCAAATAACACAGTGGTAAAATCACTTGATAATATAATATTTATGGGAGTAATTGTGGTTTCAATCCGTGGGTACAAAGCAGGATCACGTTCAAAGGTTTCTTTTATGTTTAAAAGGGACATTATTCTCTGCTGGAAAATAATTCCTAAGTCTGTAAAAGATAAAACAAATAGAAGGATTAATATGGACAAAAAGGATACCCAGAGGATCCTTCTCAAGTGGGAAGTTTGTTGCGATTTAGAGGCTATATTCAAAAATAGGTATCCAGTTGTCAGCGCTAATATAAAACTACCAATCGCAGTTCTGGTCATATTCAGAAGAAACAATATCATTATCACACCAATCAATATTATGCTTGATTTCATTTTTCTACTAAGTAGAGCTGGGAAGACAATCAATTGGGCGTATGTAAGGAACTTACCGCAGGTATCAGCTTCTGTGAAAAAGGATGGGTATCTATGAGCCATAGATAATTGGAGCTTTTGCGATTCAGTAAAAGCCAAGTTAAGGGAGAATATCCTCCATCCAAAATACTGCAAACCACCAACAATCTCTATAATAATTATGGAGTACAAGGTTATTTTGGTCAACGCTTCTTCCGTAAGCGCACCTGCTCTTAGCAAGAAGAATATGTTTATTGAGATTGTCAGTAAGGTCGCATATAACAGTAAAGTTCTCGATTCTTCGAAGGGCAGTCCTATAAGCAAGACATATATGCCTTGAAAAGCGAAAAACAAGATAAAAGAGAGTAATAACTTTGAGTTTAACCTAACAAGCCTCAAAAAAGAATATATTACAAACAAAAATGCCGATAAAAGATGGAATGGCTTTAGGATACCACCCCAGAGGTTTAACCAGTAAAATTCGGTAAGATAAAGTGTAAAAAGATAAAAGTAAGCAAAAGTTTTTTTTGCTATGATTAATAGGATAATACCCAAAAGCGTTGCTAAAGCTATATATATCCACATATTAAATTAAAAAATCCAAAGCAGCTTTAACCTTCGCTATCTTTGATTCCCAGTTTAGCTCTTTTTGCACTTTACTTTTTGCACCCGAAGATAGATTCTTTCTAAGTTCATCGTCTTCAAGCAATTTTATTATGCTTTTAGTTAGTTCGTCAATTAGGTTCATTTTTTTCCATATTCTTATCTTTATACCACATTTTTCATCTACAACTAAAGAATTACCCCCAATATCCAGAACTATTGGAACGACGCCATAGGACATGGCTTCAACCAAAGCCCAAGAAGTCCCTTCCCTGAAACTCGGGAAAATGAATATGTCAGCATTCTCAAAGTATTTAAACACTTCTTCGCGCGGTAAGAAGCCTGTAAATGTTGTTTGGTTCACTAAATTTAACTTTTTAGCAAGTTTTTGTAATCTTCTATATTCAGGGCCATCTCCAATTATGATAAATTTCCAATGAAGTTCTGGTCTCTTTTCTTTAACATGTTTCAAAGCGGTTAAAGCAACGTTAAGCCCTTTAAAATACTCTAACCTTCCAACATAAATTATTGTTTTCTCTAAGGCACTATTTTTTATAATTGGTTTGGGTGTTGTTATTGTTCCTGTTTCTGAAATTTCAAGTACTTTCCCCTTGTTAAATTTGGATAAAAATTCAACGGTTTTAGGAGTTCTTGCCAAAAACAATTTGGTTTTAGTGCAAACTATGCAAAACAATGGGTTGAATTTCAAAGACAATATTAAACTTGTCCTAATAAACTCTTTTAATTTACCAGTAATGTTCAAGTATTTCCAGAGTTGAAATGGGATGGTATCTACTCCTCCCACAGGTCCCCAAATGAAATTATTGTTTACTAATGAGATTAAAGGTGGAATCCATAAATTCCCAAAGGTTAAGTGCCAAAATGCATCAAAGCGATGTTTTTTATGTAATTCTATTGTTTTTACAAATGCAAACATTTGCCATATAACATAGTATATCCATAATCCTCGTTGACCTTTTTTCCAAAACCTTAAAGCTTTTGGTAAGTCAATGTATATAAAATGTATTCCGATTTGAGAATTTTTGATTTCTTTTTCAATGCTTTTCATGTTATCCTTTCTCGTTATTACATATATTTCATAAAATTGCGCTAATTTTTGAGTCCAACTCCATCCAACTCCATGTTCTGACCCTCTATAGGGGTCGCATGCGTAGGCAATAATTAAAATTTTTTTTATCATCTTTTTAAATAGGATTTGCAAAATGTTCTATGATTATTTTAAGGGCTTCATTGGTTAAGTCCGTTGGTTGTTTTGTTGCATCTAAGAAGTAAACGTTTTTATCCAGATTTTTGAGGGATTTGTAAGATTCAATTAATTGCCTAATTTTTTCTTCATCGAGTTCTGATTTTCGTTCTAAAATCACTTTCTCTGGAGCAAGTAATACGATCGTTAACGTTGGTTTTGGAACAATTTTGAAAAAGACTTTTCTCATGAATAGTGGTAGCCTGATTTTTGACCTCTCGGAGTCTACCAAAAATTCATGGTAATACCTGTCAAAAATAAAGATGTTTCCCCTTCTTTGTTTTGGTAATATTTTTATTAGGTAGCCCAATATGTAATCGAGGGTGTAATAACTCAATCTCAAAAAGGAAGATAAAAAATTTGCAGGTTTTTCACTATAAGGCTTGTAAACAGCAAAGTTTTGTGTATCTTTTCCGAATAATTTTCCCAAATTTGGAAAAATGTTGGGCCTAAAGTGATACACTTTAATTCCTTTGCTATCTATATTTAAGACCCCTGCAAGTTTTGGAACCAAGTTTTCAATAAAAGTTGTCTTGCCAACCCCGTCTGGGCCAAGGACTACAATAATTCTCTTATAGCTGGGGTTTAAAAGCTTGAGAAATTCAAAGTAATAGTGCATTAAGAAGTTTACTAAAAATGAAATTGGGCTGTTAAAGAATAGTTTCAGGTAGGTTTGTAGGTTAATAATTTTATGCATCTTGTTTATACCTTTAATGTCATCTGTCAATATTTTTCTTAGTATTTCATCGGCTGTTTTTTGTGATAAATAACGTTTTAGAATGCGGCTGACGGCTCTACTATGTTCAGTCGCCGATTTTTTTATTTTGGGGATGTATTTTTCGTTAACAAAACCACCAGCCAAAAGCGTTTTGAATAAAAGGATAGTGAATTCGTGCTCTTCTGCAGGAATTTTAAATGAGCTAAATTTCTCTGCCTTATTTAAAATTTCCTCTGATGTCAAAAATATTCTGCCTTTGTTCTCGTAATTCACTAAAAGGTCAACTTTGATTGAATTAAAGGTTGAATCAAAGAATGTATAGCAATATATGTTCTTGTAAAAGATTTCACTATAATAATAGTATCCCAATTTTTTTGCAGTTTCATGCAAGAGTACAATCGAATTTCTTAAATTGCGGTGTTCAATAAGAATATCTAAATCTTTTGAATTTAAGGAAAAGGGTAATGACTCATAATTTCTAAGCACTACAAACTCTATCCCTTCACTGCGAAATGAAGCAAACAAGTTTTCTATAAATTCACTCAAAGTTGCCGACATTTTTAAGTATATTCAAATACTCTTTAACAACCTTTTCCCACTTAAATAACTCGTGTGCAACTTTCCTTGCTGTTTCACCCATTGCTTTCCTTTCTTCTTCTTTTAAATTCATGAAGGTCTCAATTCCCCACTTGATATGATCATACCAGGGCTCAACCATTATAAAGAAACTGTACTTGTACAAATACGCTACCTCAGATGTTCTACTTATAATTAGTGGCTTTCCAACCGCCATTGCTTCAAGGGCTGCAAGGGAGATTGTTTCTGAAGTAGAAACATGTATGTAGCCGTCCATCTCTTTAAGAAGTGAGAATTTTTCTTTTCTATAAAGAGGACCGAGGAACATGACAGTTCCTTCTAATTTATAATAGGAGACGAGTTCTTTAAGAAAAGTGAAATATTTTTTGTCTCTGTTTTGTGGACCGATTAAGTAAAGTTCTAATTTTGACCTTTTATCATTTTCCATAATACCAACTGCTCTTATGAGGTTGTGTAGATTTTTTACTGGGGTAATATTGCCAACCCACGCCAGTTTTATTTTGTTGGGATTAAAGGACAGAGAGGAGGGGCCAAGTTCTATTTCCTTTGGATCTATCCCAATAGATGAGAGATATATTGGTGAAGACACGCCAAGGTTTCTCAGCTCTGTTAGCTCTTCTGGAGTTTGGGCTATCAGACCATTTGCTGAGTTTAAGAAGGGCCGTTCGTAAATAAGAAAGGACGGGACCTTTTTAAATTTTTTCAGTTTCAGACGGTCTTGGGTGTACGCACCGTGAGTAGATACCACATAGGGTATGTTCAATTTTTTAAGCAGTCTTGCAACCGGGATTTTGTCATAAAACCACATTAAATGAAAATCTACAATCCCAATATTGCTTGCATTTTCTTTAATATATTGGAGGAGTGGGTGCCCTGTTATTTCAGAAGAAGGAAATATTCTGGGAAAAAGTTTTACAGTTACGAATTCATCTCTTACAAAATCTGTGGGCTTTTTTATTCTATCCCATACTGACAGTATTTCTACGTCAACACCGAATTGCTTTAAATATTTTGCTCTGTAGTACACAACACGGGACATGCCGCTTTCTTCGTATGGGTTTACTTTCCCGTGAGTAAAGAATACAACTTTTTTCATCTTAGTATTGCCTTTTTGATGTTGTACTTAATTAAATAAAATGCAAAGTTTGCATAATATTTTAAACTGATGAATAAATATTTTAAACCACCTATGTTTTTGTACTTTTTAAGAACATAGAGCCTGCTCTGAATTGCTATTTTGAAAAAAATGGGTTTAGCCATTGTGTCTATATGTTTGTGAATTACGAATGTTCTCGGTTCGAAAACTATTAAGCCACCATATTTCTTTGCCTTGAATGAAATTATAGCTTCCTCTGAAAATAAGAATACATTTTCATCTAAAAGCCCTGCTTCTTTTAGAAACGCAGTTCTTGCTAAGAAACAACAACCATGAACCTTATCTACTGCGATTGGGCCATTCAAGTTTTCAGAGTTTATTATAAACTCAGTCTTTTTAAGTGGGTAAAGGAGTTCTTCAAAATAAGAGGGCTCCCGCAGAGGCGATTGCTGTTTTCCATCCAGTGCTAAAACTTTGGGACCTACTAAAACGATCTTCTCGTCTGAAAATAAGGTTTTTGATAGTATATTGAGAAAGTTTTTGTCGGGAATAATCACATCAGGATTTACTATTAAAACGGCGTCATATCCCATTTCTATTGCGTAGATTATACCCAAATTGTTTCCGCCTGAATAGCCTAAATTTTTATCAGACTTAATTAAAATCAGTTTTTTAGGATTTGTGGTATTTACAAAATCTCTTTCTGATTTAAGTTTTCCTGATTTTATTTCATAACTTGTGTATTCAACGATATCGATGTTGGACCCTTCTTCAGAGTTTTGATGATCTTTGCAGTTTTTATATAGATTTTGCCTTGCCCACTTTTTTAGCATTTCCACGGAATTATTTTGAGAGGCATTGTCTATTAAAATAATCTGAAAGTTAGGGTAGTCAAGTTTCGATAAAGATTCGAGACATTCAATTGTTTGTTGCCAATTATTGTAATTAAGAACAATTATTGCTATTTTAGGTAAGTTAGAAGTGTAAGATGTTTTCATTTCAATACCCGATTTTTAGGATTGCATGTAAGATTGTGTTTATGTGTCTTTGGCAAAATTAACGTTTTATGAGTTTTGAAGTATGGGATAAACGTTAGATATTCTCTCAATTGTTGGCAAGGTTTAGCTAATATATTCATTGTAAAGTTTTGATGACATTCCAAAGCTTTGCGGCTGACTTGTGAATTTTGCCTTTAAATATCCGTATGGAGCGCTCTCTAACTTAAATTTTACTCGGTTTTTACACATTTTTCTGTTAAATAACTTCACTTCCCTGTTGTTTTTAAAATTTATTAAAAATCAATTTTTAAAACACTGTGATGCTGTTTTTGTTAACCCGTACATTATGTATTGACGATTCAACTTTATTTCATAATTATAATTCTTTTTTTTCGTAAAAATTGCCACATTGCAAGAGTGACATAGGCTTCTGTTAATGTAGCACTTATGGCAGCTCCATTATGTTTTAGGCTCGGTACGAGCATTAAAGCAGATATGATATTTATAACACTAGCTCCCCAGAGTATCTTCATATATTCATTTTTGAAACCGAATGGAATCATAATAAGAACACCAAAAATAAGATTTAAATTGGCTAAGAACGGAATTGGAGATAGAATCCTCAGTGTTGTGATTGATAACATATATTTGGGACCTGAAATGATTTTTATGAAAAGAGGTGCAAACAAAAATAAGAGGATAGTTATAGTAAATCCTGTGACTCCTGCAAATTTCGTAAGTTTTTGGAAAAATAATTTTGCTTTTTCTCTCTGCTTCGCAACCAGTCGATTAACAAATGGATAGAGCGTTTGATGAACAAGGCCAATCATTGACAATACGATTGAGATTATTTTTTGAGCTGCTGAATAATACCCTACATATACATTGCTTGTAAGTATTCCAAGAATAAAGGTGTTGGAAGCTGTGTAGAGATTGACAGCGACTTGTGAAACAAATATCGTAAAACCGTCCTTTAACTGGTACATTATGTCATTAATTCTGGGAATCACAAATTTATATTTGAGTTTAAAATATATAATTCTGAACGCTTCAACATCAATCAGTAACGTGGATATTGTTCCTATAAGAGGAACGAGATAAACCTGCTCTGGGCTTTTCACTAACAAAAAAATCCCCGCAGTATAGATGACCTTTGAAATTGCGGCGAGTATTGTTATATAGCGCATCTTCTCAATTCCGCGGAAAAACCAATAGGGTGTAAAGGTAACAACTAAAACCATAGCAAAGGAAAAAAAGTACAGTATGATGTCCTGCCTAAATTTTTTGAAAAATAAAACGATTAGACTAAAGATTAGAAAACTTACTATCATTAGAAGAAATTTAGCTCCAATGATGCTTGATAGTATTTTTCCAGCTTCTTCCTTGTCTTCCCTTTTGATTGCAATCTGTTGAGTTCCTGTAAGGTAAAACCCATAGTTAGTTATTAATGTAAAATAATCGGCAAAAGATTGAGCAAAGGAAAGTAAACCGAATTTTTCAACTCCTAAAACTCTTACGAGATAAGGAAATGTGACAATTGAGAAAGTGTAGTTTACGAACTGCAGCGCCGTTAGTGATGAAAAATTTTCTAATAGAGCCCTGTAATCAGGATTTTTCATTATCTTGTTGATGAGATTCCTGATTTGTTTTAACATAGTTCAATCAATAGCGAATATAGTGTTTCTAAAGTCTTGGTTGTGAGTCTATCTTTATGGCCAAATTCTTCGAGTGTGGTGCAAAGGTGAATTAAGTAGAGTTTGAATAGGTTTTTGACTATATCTACGCTCATTTTATTACCCGATAATTCTGTAATTTCCGTAGCCCTTTCTAATAGTTTGTTTTTGTTTGGCCTTTTGCCGCTTGAAAAATAGTTCCAAAATGCCCAAGTCCATAAATCCCACAAGGGTAACGAATTTCTTTGCGCCCATTCCCAATCAATAACATAGAATTTATCATTTTTCAATTCAAAAATGTTCCAGATTTTAAAATCACCATGAACTAAGCCCGTTTTTATTTCAAGTCCCTTGAGATCACGCATTATTTTATCAAAGACGCCTGAGATTTGAATTTCCGCTGCATTTCTATTTCCTTTGATTTTACTCTCCAAATCCTTTAAGTATGGGATTTGCTCCAGGGGTAGAGTCCTGGATTCGATTGCGGAAATATTTTTCCATAATTCTAAAATGGCTTTGAAGTTGAATTTAATTGGGCTTTTTAAGTTTTCAGGGGCGCTCAAAAAGAGAAGTTTTTCCCCATAAAACCTCTCGGAATAGAGAATTTTGGGGTAGCAAAAAGAATTAATCCTTTCAGATTCAAGGAGTTTTAAAATTTTTTCTTCATTTTCTAAGGCATTGGCTGATTCGTCGGTGACGGCGAACTTTAAGTAGCCTGCAACTTTCGAACCTTTTACCACCTGAATTACAAACTTCCCGCTTCCCGTGGGAATGTAAACGGCGTTGAAAGTTCCCCAGTTTTTTTCCCATTCAAGCAATTTCTCAATTTTATATCGCTGAAAAAAATCTTCTTTTTTTATTCGGTTGCTACAAAACTTAATAAAGGGGTAAGCAATGTGTATTAAACCTTTTTTAATAAATCCCACTACACTGACAGGTCTGTAAAATCTTAAGCCTTCTTTAAAGTTGCTGAAACTACTTGTTGTTAAAAAATATTTTCTTTTAAAATTGACATAAAAGTCCATTTGGTGTTAAATTTTAATGTTGTTGCATTGAATTTTTTTAAGGAGTGTAAGGGAACTATTTGTTTTTAAATTTGGCGGGATGTTTTGTATTTTTGTCAACTGCGTTATTAAATGAAAAGGGGCCTTACCCGAACGGGTAAGGCCCCGAGGAGATTGCTTTTTCTTACCTCCTTACCTCAACACTATCATTTTGTGCATTTCTCTGTTCCCACCGGACTTTACTTCGACATAGTAGATGCCAGCCTTTAGGTTGGAAGGTATGGAGATGGAGGTCTTTCCTTTGTTTACGAGGCCATCGAAGAGGGTCGCAACTTCTCTACCGGTGACATCGTAGAGTTTTACGCTGAAGGGCAGGAGGGTTGGTGAGGTTACTACAATGGAGTTTCCTGGCTTTGCGACGGTTGGTATGGTGTAGGTGATGGTGTTGAGGAAGTTGTCGGCATTTTCATCTACTTGTAGCACTACAACATTGTTGAATCTGATGGTTACTGGTGATTTTCCTGTTGTAGATTTCACAATGACCACAAGGGCGGTTGTGTCATCACCAGAGGTGGAGGAGTAGGTTACGCTTTCACTTCCACCAACGCCGTTGGCATCTGCCATCGTTACATACTGGAATGGATTACCATAGTTGGTAGTGAGTGCCTTCTTTGAGTAGAGATAGAGGGCAATATCAGCATTTCCATTGGGTACACTTACCGTCAGTGTTGGGTTGGTGTTTTGAGGGAATATCACATTTTCAACATAGGCAAATTGACCATCCGGTAGTGTTACATCAAAGGTACCGGTGCCATTTGCAACTACATATCCAATGGCCGATTTAGATGTAACGATCTGGAAGCTATCCCTTGCTGCTCCAAAGGAGTAAACACCGGGATAGAGATCCTGCTCACTGGTTGACCAGATGGTGATAAAGTCGATCTTGTCGGGGCCAAGGGTAGAGGCAGCAACGGGATGTTCTAAGCCATCCTTAGGCGAAGTAGGTGCATCATCGAAAATTTTGAGGTCGAGGTCTATGGAGTCACTGCTTGAGCCGTATTTGGAGTTCTTTATCGCCACAAGGGTCCACTGATTGGGAACGGTCTTGATCCTGAAAGCCCTTACATTCGGAGTATATCCAGAGCCGACGGTGTACATAAGAGGAGCGTAGGAAGACCAGGTGGGTGTGTTGTAGTTTAGATAACCTATAGGTGCAAAGACATACTGCTCACCCCACCATCTTAGGTAGTGGTTAAATACATTACTCGGTACTATGTTGTCCCAATCGATTTTATAGGCAAAGCTATGTCTTCCAGCGGATATGTTGGTTTGATATCCGGAGGCGTAGATATAATTCCAGGGTGATATGGTATATGGGCCGGTGATGGTTGTTTGAGCAAGGGAATAGTTGTCCAAGAACATAATGTTCCTCGTTGATTTTCCAGATGGGACGGTTGCATTTACATTGCTTCTGTTTAAAGCTACCCAGCCTGCAATGTAAACCGTTGTATCACCTTTAAGGGTTGATGGAAGCAGTGTGGAATTGGAGTTTGAAGGCACAATGGGGCTATCCCAACCATCGGGTGTAAAGTAGGAAAGGGTTGGATGGGTATGCATTATTTTGAAATACATATAGAGGGGAGCCGCAACATAACCGAGCAGATAACTTCCACTCCAGGTACTGTATGATGTGCTAACAAGGGTATAATTTTGTCCTATGAAAGGAGAAGACCAGAAGATCGGCTTAAGGCCTACTCCGTTATTACCTACACTTGAATTCTGACCGTACCAGAAGGTGGAAGGAATTTTTCTATTAATTCCTACACGGTAGAACTGTCGGGCACCACGAGAGACACTGATTGCACTGGTATAGAAGGGTGCGCCACTCGGGGTGTTGGAAGTGGTGTCGTGTGACCAAAGATAAAGGTACATGGTTACTGTAGTATTTCCATCGTTGTATCCGTAGATGCGGACGCTATCAACATAGATGGAATCGTTTACCCCTGGGCCAAATTGGGCGAAGGTCGCCCAGTATATATCTTGGTTTCCTGTTGGGTAACTGCTCAGCCGGAAACCATAACCGAGTCCCATTGGGTACCATAATGTGTCAGAAACAGGTCTTGTGGTGTAGGGCCCTGAGATAGAAAAGATAACGGTATCCTCCTTTTCATTTCTTAATTCACTTCCGTAATAGTAGTGGAGAATGAGCTGGAAGGTTGGATCAAAGCCAGAAAGTCCGCTCCACTTTGTAAAGGTGATAATGAAGGGATCGTTGTCGTTGGTGCCTTCACCATTGTAAACTGTTCCGAAGTAGGCAGTGTCCTTTTCTATTACCACACTATCGGCTGTTGCCTGATCAGCGGGATAAAGATAACCCACGACCTGTTCTGCTGTGATTCCAATGTTCTTTATAGATATTTTGAGGGAAGCCCTCTCACCGGGATCAATAAAACCATCGTTATTTCCGTAATAACTATCGTCAAGTCTCCAAGATGTGACTTCTGTGAATAGAGGTGCAGTTATTGAATCAAAGTAAACAAAGGCCCTCATACAGAAATCATACCAGTAGTTTCTTCCCCACCAGGAAGATGGATCAAGCCTGTTGTTCGTTGAAAGGTTTACGGTCTTAGCACCGTCATTATCCTGATAGGGTACCGAGTTGGCGTCCTTTTTACGAATTCCTATCCAGAAGTAGCCGGGCTTGGTTATGTAGATGGGTGAAGAAAGGGTAACTTTTGCCCAGGCACGGGCGGTATTGACATTTATCAAGGCATAGCCGTAAAGTTCCGCATCGGGTGCATTGTAAGTTGCATTATGCTTCCATACGAAGAGGGTCTCATTGGTGGCAGTTCCATAGAAGTAGACTCTAAGGGAATCTAACCTGCAGGGTGCAGGGGCTTCAAACCTCATTGCAAAGTATGTATAATTACCATAATAGTTGTCATTACTTGGGTTATAATAGGGAGTGTTATTGTCATAGGCTATGCTATCTGCACGAGGAGGGTAGCCCGCTGCAGCAATTGGTATGTTCAAGAAGAGATACCTTGTTGCGTCGCTTGTAACTACCTTTACGGTGAAGTAGAGGTATTTATCCTTAGGGGCGGAAGAGGAGAGAGTTATATCGAAGGTCCCGGTTTTCTCCTCATCCCTTCCCATCGAACCAAGGGAAACGCTTCTCGTATTATATGTTACATAATGGGGGTAGCCGGGGATGGAATCAAAGACCAATGAGGCGGTTACCGATGTGGCCGAAACTCCTCTGTTCTTAAATTTTACATTAAGGGAAACCCTTTCTCCAGGTTGGAGTCTCCCATCGTTGTTTCCGAGCCTATCATCTATGGTGTAATCAAGAATAACAATGTTGGACTTTGTTGGTTCAGGGGTATTCAAAACAGCCCTGTAGGCGTCAATCCTTCCCCATCCCGTTGTGTCATTGGGGAAATCGTAGCGCTGAGGTTGAATTAATTTTGTATTATTTCTTATAGTAAGGTAAAGCTGCGAGAGGGTGAGATAGGGGTTCTTTGAAAGGATAAGGGCCGCTTCGCCTGCTGCATGAGGAGTGGCTGAGGATGTGCCATTAAAGTCGTTGATATAGTCGCCACCAGGGTAGGCAGCCAAGACGGGGTCGGCAGGGGCGCAAACATCCGGTTTATGCCTGTTCCAGTCCGATGCATACCAGTTGTAAGTATTGTTCCATCTTGCCAGGTTTGGAGCACCACCACGGGAACTGTAATCGAGGATCTCGTCGTTAGGATCGGTGGCACCTACAGCGAGGACCGTTGGATAGGTACCGGGTACCGATTGTTTGGTGTAGTCTGAACCATCGTTTCCAATGGCGAAGACGGGGAAAATGCCCAGCGCCTTCCATGTGCTACAGGCGGCGAAAAAGGTTTCGTTGTTCCAGCTTGAAAGTCCCCAGGAATTGGAGACAATTCTGGGTTTTAAACTGTCAGGAAGACTTGCGATCCAGTTGAAGCCTGATAAAATCTGGGATGTAGACCCGCCTCCTTCGTTATCAAGGATCTTTACCGCGATCCATTTTGCCTTTGGTGCGATACCGAGATTGTATTTTCCTGCAAGGATGCTGGCACAGGCCGTCCCGTGCATGAAATCGTCATAGGGAGTAGCCCTTCCATTTATTGCATCATACCAGCCTGCAATTCCTCTCCAGTTGTCTTTAAGGGCAGGATGGTCAACATCCACACCGGTATCCATTAGTCCAACGACGATTCCTTCACCTCCATAACCCAGCTCTTTCCAGACTTTATCTGCCTGCATTATCTGTCTGTCCCAGGGGACTTCTGAAGAGCCTGTGGGATAAGATGCCTTAGTATAATTCTGGGGTTCTTCTGGGATCCATCTTCTATACTCATCTTCTATGGCATAGGCAACATCTTCCCTGTCTAAGAGTTCCAGAAGGGCCTTCTTTGAAATTTTGAGGGCAAAACCGTTTATTACAAAGAATTGCTTAAGGTTCTCCGTTTCTCCGATGGATTTTAGCCAATCAATTACAGGCTTTTGAGATTCTTCAGCGGTCTTCATCATATATTTTCTCTTGCCGTCGTAGTCATCCTCTTTGAATTTAGAAAGGTCGTATCCCTGTTTCATTACAACGATAACGGGGATTTTTTCGTTATCCTTCATCCCCTGGATTTTCTCCCTCAGGGATGCCCCCATTTTTGTATATACATCGGTCAGGGTAAGTAATAGCATTAGTATCAGGTTCATTTTTCCACCTCCAGTGTTTTCATCAGATTTTCAAGGTTTGTTAGGGCTCTGTTTACCTTCTCCACTTCCTCATCTTTTCCTTCGATCTTTGAAATTTCAAGCCTTTGCATCAGTAAGGTTTTTTCCATTTCCATTTTGAGACGGGCTATTTCTCTATCGTCTGCCTTGCTCTTTACAGCGTTTTTGACTCTTTCGCGGTATTCTGAAATGGTCTTCTGGGCGATGGACTGGTAGAGAACCTCATTGAAGGGAATTTCTACCCTCTTCATCTCCGGAGCCTTTCCCACTTTGAAAGGTATGGTAGGCGTGTTTTCTGATGGTTCAGGCCATTTTATGGTATCAGGAACCGTTAGCAACGGGGGATTGGAGGGAACGGGTTTTATACCCTCATTTAACACCTTTAATTCCACCCTTTCCGGGGGAACCTGGAGGAATAACCACAGAATTAACCACATAAAAAAACCCCCCCTTTTAAAAGTTTTGCATTATTATAAGTTCAGCATTAAAAATTGTCAAGTGTCAAAAACCTGAACAGTTGGCTGAAAGCATTGAAAATAAAGGGAGAGAGATACTAAAGAGCCTAAGTTATTGAATTCCAAAGCGTTTATAATTTTGCATGAAAATACTGCTTCTCTTCACTTCCCGGATTTTTTATAGTTTTTGCACGGTTTTGAGATTATAATTTACTCTCAAAGGTTCTCATGGAAAAAGGTGGATTTAAGAGGCTCAATTTTAAAGAGGCATTAAAGCTCTTTTTCTCCTTTTCTCTCGGGGTTTGGATACAGGCAATCATTGGCTTTTTTTCCATCCCCATAATCACATACCTTATTTCCCCGGCTGAGTTTGGAAAGTCCACGATGTACTCAACGGTTTACTCTTTCTTGCTCGTTGTTGTCCTTGCAGGTTTTGACCAGAGTTTTATACGGTACTTCTATGAGGTTGAAGAAAAGAGGCGTTCGGAGCTCTTCTGGACTTCCTTGTTCCCGCCTTTAACCCTGTTCGTTATCATTTCTCTCCTGCTCTTTGCTTTTAATGAAAGTCTCTCCCTCTTTTTGATCGGTGATAGAAACCATCCAATGGCGGGGCTTGTTTCCCTCTCGCTCATCACGGGGGTGCTTCAGACTTACAACCTTGCGGTAATCAGAATGCAGAAAAAGGGGTTCCTTTACTCTACCGTGTTTGTGGTCCAATCCGTGGTAAATGTGGGGGTAACGATTCTTTATGCACTTTTCTTTGGAAGAAACTTCTATGCCATTGTCTGGGGCCAAATATTCGGGAATGGATTTTCCTTTTTAGTTGGGACGATTTTTGAGCATTCCAATCTTCTTCCTGTAAAAGTGGACTCTGATTTACTTAAGAAGCTCGCCCTTTACGGATTACCCCTTCTGCCTTCTGCACTACTGTGGTGGCTATTTCAGTGGATTTCTCGAATCTTTCTTAGAACCTTTTCCAACTTTACTGAACTGGGGTATTTTGGCGTTGCTTTTAAGCTGAGCTACATAATGTATTTGATAAATTCAGGCTTTCAGAACTTCTGGTTTCCCGTTGCTTATGAAACTTACGAAAAGGACAGGGAGAATAAGAAACTTTTTATCGACGCTGCGAAGGTTATAAGCTTTGTGATGGTTTTGTTTGCCCTTGTGGTAATAGGCCTTAAGGATCTTTTGTTTTACATTATGGCAAGGGATTACAGGCCAGCTTCACTAACTTTGCCTTTTCTCCTTTTTCCTCCTGTGATCTCCAGTGTACTGGCTGTTACTGCGAGGGGTATAAATTTCCTGAAAAAAACTTACTGGTTCATAGTTTCCGATGGCCTTTGCCTCCTTATCAACTCACTTTTGAATTACCTCCTGGTCCCAGAGCTCGGGGCAAGGGGGGCAGCTATTTCCACGGGGCTTTCTTTTATAGTGCTCTTTACCTTTGAAACCTTTGTTTCTATGAAACTTTACCCTGTAAGGTACCCTCTTGAAAAGATTTATTCAGCCATTGGCCTTTTGCTTTTTGCAAGTCTCTTTGCAACCTTTGTAAGTAATCCTGTGGCAGTGGGTGGGGTGAGCTTAATCGCTATCATTGTCCTTTGTCTTGTTTATGCGGACTTAGTTAAAATCGGAATTACAGAGATAAAAAAGTTTCTTAAAAGGTCTTAGATTTTTGTTTTAGCAATTCTTCGTAAAGTTCAACCATTTTGCTAACATTTTCTTTCCAGTCGTATAATTTTTTTACCCTTTCCCTCCCTCGTTTTCCCATTGATGACCTTAGGTCTTTGTTCAAGATCAGGGTCTCTAAGGCAGAGGCTACGGCTTCGGGATTTTCTGCGGGAACGACAAGTCCGGTTACCCCATCTTCAACGACCTCAGGAAGTCCTCCCTTCCTTGAGACAACAACGGGCTTTTCACACGCCATGGCCTCAACCACTACAACGCCAAAACTTTCTTCTACCCTTGAGAGAAGGGCAAAAATGTCCATCATGTTTATATAACCTGGGAGATCTTTGTGGGGTACAAAGCCTGTGAAGGTGACAAAATCTTCTATGTTTAAATCTTTTGTGAGTCGTTTCAAATTGTCCTTTTCGGGGCCGTCGCCGACAATGATTAGCCTCAAGTCATCCTTTTCAAATTTTCTTTTCAAAAGGGCAAAGGCTAAAATCAATGTGTCAATTCCATATTTTCTTTCTAAGGATTTCACTGTTCCAATTACTATGCCAGGGAAGGCTCTCTTAACCTCTAAAGGCTTAAAGACTTCTAAATCGACGCCAAAGGGGACGACTTCAATCTTCTTTGATGTGTACTTTGCCCCTTCCCTTGCCATGGTAATGGAGGTTGAGGTTATCAGGTCGGACCTTTTGAGGTTATGTTTGATAATAAGGGCGTTTAAAAAAGATCTCTTAGGGAAATCAAAGATGTCAGAACCCCAAAGGGAGATTATGAAAGGATGAAACCCGGTCAATGCCCCCAGAAGTCCATAACTGGAGGCATAATGGGCGTGGAGGATGTCAGGTTTGAATTCTTTTATAGTGGATTTAAGAAGCGGTAAGGCTTTAAGATAATTTAATTTTTCTCTGAAACCTCCCTGCTTTGGTTCATCGATGCCCGCAGTTTTTATGGTGGTTTCAGAGCGATAAGGATTTTCTTTAGATTTCAGGCCTTCAAGACCGAAGACCAGAACTTCGATTCCTCTCTCCGAAAGGGCATTTGCCCATCGAAGGGTATGAACGGAATTGACCTTAGAAAGAAGTAGAAGTTTCATCCTTCAAAATTATATAACAAAAAGGGCGTTGGAGGTGCTACCACTCACAAGTACGCTAAATTTCAGTTGAAAAAATCCAGCAAATACTTGTGAAACTCTTTTTATATGCTGTATGCCTCTTTATAAGGTTTTTTGATGCTTTCTCTAAAATTCTCCCTACTCTTCCAGTACCACCTCTACTTGCGTAGGATTGAGAAGGTTGTCTGCCACAGGGCACCTGGATTCGATCTCTTTTAAGAATTTTTCTTTCTCTTCCTTGGACATATCTGCATCGACCTTAACATTGACCTTGATTTTGTAGAAACCTGCACGAGGTTTGTCAGCCTTTCCCATCAAAACATCGTAATCTATTTCGCCTTCCGCTGAGGCTGAAAGTCCTTTTATGTTGAGCCTTTTCTGCTTCGCAATAATTAATCCAATGGTAATGATACAGCTTGTCATTGCTCCAAGAAGGTATTCAAGGGGTGTCATTCCCTTGTTGGTCCCACCGGATGCCTCAGGCTGGTCCACATACTGGACCAAATCCCTTGCCTTTAGCTCAATGAGCATATTGCCAGCCCACTTTGCGTCCACTTTTATGTTTTTAATGGTCGCCATAGTGACCTCCTTATTGTAGCGGATCTAAAAGGTGTAAAAATAGCCCGCTACGGAGTTTTGGTTCAAACCATGTAGATTTGGGTGGCATTATCATGCCTGCGTCTGCCACCCTGAAAAGTTGTTCCATAGTTGTGGGATAGAGGGCAAAGGCCACTTTGAATTCCCCACTATCCACCAGCCTTTCAAGTTCTGTGAGGCCTCTTATGCCGCCGACAAAATCTATCCTTTTATCTCTTCTTGGATCTTTGATGCCAAGGATGGGATCTAAAACCTCGTTTTGAAGAATGCTAACATCTAAGGAATTTATCGGGTCATCCTCTTTAATTATGGAAGGTTTTGCCTTTAATGAGTACCATTTACCGTTTAAATACATACTGAAGGTGTGGACTGTCTTGGGTTTTGCATCGTTTCCCCTTACCTTGAGCTCCTCTATTTCGAACTTTTCCCTGAGTTTGTTGAGAAATTCTTCTTCGGTAAGTCCCGGGAGGTCCTTTACGACTCTGTTGTAATCCATTATGTGCAGTACTTTATGGGGAAATACGACGGCGAGAAAGAAGTTATAAGGCTCTTCCCCGGTGTGTTTTGGATTTCTTTCGCTTCTCCATTTCATTACCCTCCAGGCGGCCTGGGAGCGGTGATGGCCATCGGCAATATAAAGGTGAGGAAGTTCAGCGAAGAGTTTCTGGATTTCCGTCATATATTCATCATCTTTTGCAAGATACAGGATGTGTCTCACTCCATCGGCAACAAAGTCATATTCTTTTGGGAATTTTGTGCCCTCAAAGATGAGATTGTCCAACTTTTCCCATGACCTGTAGGCGAGGAATACAGGCTCGGTCTGGGCGCCGAGGATATCGATGTGCTTTGCCCTGTCGATTTCCTTTTCTTCCCTCGTCAATTCATGTTTTTTAATTTTTCCTTCTTCGTATTCTTTGCAGGAAAAGATTCCCACGAGCCCGACCTGCCGTATGTCTCCCATAATCTCTTCGTAAATGTAGAAGGAAGGTTTATCCTCGATGAAGAAGATGCCGTCTTTGAAATACTGTTGCAGGTTTTCCTTTCCCTTTAGGTAGACCTCTTCTCTGTAGGGGTCATAGTCGTCGGGGAAGTGGACCTCGGGCCTTATTACCTTGACATAATTAAGTTCGCTCTTTTTGTAAAGTTCCTTTGCCTCTTTTACAGAAATAACATCATAAGGTGGACAATTAACCTGTTCCACGAACTCTTTTTTTGGTCTTCCAGCTTTAAAGGGCTTTACCGTTGACATATAACTCCTCCTTGTGGTAAGATTATAAGAAAAAGCCTTTGTCCAATCAAAGCAAGCACTTTAAAATTATGGATATGCGGAAAAACTGGTACATTTACTTAGGTGTTTTACTTATCCTACTTTTTGCTTTCAGTTACCTCTATGTGACCAATTTCACCTTTAAATTGCCTCCCCAGGAGATTTTGCGGCTTAGAATTTTGAGGTTTGTGGTTACCTTCGTTGCCGGTTATGTACTTGCAATGTCGGGGGCATCCCTTCAAACCATTCTTCAGAACCCCCTTGCTGACCCATACATATTGGGAGTTTCTTCGGGTGCTTTGCTCGGTATCGCCCTTTCAAAGATCGCTGGCATCAGTTTTCAGTACGCCTTTTCGATTCCTGCATTTCTTTTTTCTGTCATTGCCATTTTCTTCATCTATTACCTTGCCCGGGTAAGGGGCAGTCTTGTTAAGGAACTGCTCATTCTCGGTGGCCTCTTTCTCAATTTCTTCTTTAACGGCATTGTTTTTTATCTCCTCGTTCTTAAAAGGGAGGTGCTGGAGGAGATACTTTACATTCTCTGGGGATTTACAGGTGTTATTGTGACGGAAGGGGAGTTGCCATTACTGGGAATTGCCCTTTTTCTGGCCATGTTAATAGCCTCACTTCCCCTTTTAAAGATGAAGGAATTAGATGCGATAACCCTTGGGGATCATGAGGCATTAAGCCTCGGGATTGACGTTAACAAGATAAGGAATATGGTGTTTTTCACCACTTCTGCCAGCACTGCCCTTATTGTATCGATTACTGGTGCGATTGGATTTATAGGACTAATGATCCCGAACATTATAAAAAAGATAATTGGCGGGAAGCATGCAGTGTTATTGCCTGTGAGTGGATTGGGAGGGGCTTTGATGCTTCTTGTGGCCGATTCTGTTTCTAAGGTAGTGGCGCCGGTAGAGCTTCCTTTAAGTATCATCCTCGGCATCTTTGCGGTCCCCTTCTTTTTCTGGATAGTGTGGAGGCAGAGGAATGAAGGTAATAGAGGTTAAGGAATTAAGCTTTTCTTATGTGAAGTCTTTTGAACCGTTGATCAAGAATCTAAGTTTTTCCATTGAACAGGGTACTTTTCTTACGATCGTTGGACCCAATGGTTCAGGGAAAACGACCTTATTTAGACTGCTCACCGGGATCATAAAGCCAGAGAAGAACAGGGTATTTGTCTGGGGAAGGGATATTAACACCTATCCTCGGAGGGAGCTGGTCAAGTACATTTCTGCCCTGCCTTCAACGGAGATCATCCACAATGAGGTGTTGAGGGTTGATGATTATCTGGAACTGGCAAGGTATCCCTATATTTCAGGCTTTTCTGGATTAAGTGACGTAGATTACTCCATAATTGAGACTGCGAAAAAAATTACACAGATTCATAAGCTGGGCAAGAAGTACCTCTGGGAACTCTCTCAAGGCGAACTGGCCAGAGTGAGAATTGCAAGGATGATCGCACAGGATTCAAAGATTTTTATTATGGATGAGCCTACCGCCCATCTTGACATCGATCATAAACTCTGGCTCTTCGGAGCCCTGAGAAGGATGAAGGCAAATGGGAAGACCATTATTGCAATAATTCACGATATAAATTTCGCTTATCGTTTCTCCGATGAACTTCTGGTCTTAAGCGATGGAAGGATTGAATTTCTTGGGAAAAAAGAGGATGTGGACTTGAAACTTTTGGAAAGGGTTTTTAATGTAAGGATCAAAAGGGTCAACGAAGACCTTCTTTTTGAGGAGACCTTTTAAGGAGGGTTTGCGATGAAAATAAGAGAGCTTTACCAAAAAAATAATACGAAAATTCTGTTTTTAGTGGCCGATGGCCTTGGCGGCATCCCACATCCTGATTTCGGAAACAAGACTGAACTGGAATATGCAAAAACGCCCAATCTGGACAAGCTTGCGCCACAATCTGTTCTCGGCTTGACCATACCGGTGGAATATGGGATAACACCCGGAAGCGGACCTGCCCACTTTTCACTCTTTGGATACAATCCCGAGGAGGTTGAAATCGGAAGGGGGGCCCTTGAGGCCTATGGTATCGGCTATATTATGTCCGATGATGAACTTGCAATAAGGGCGAATTTTTGTACAATGACACCGGATCGAGTTGTGACCGACAGAAGGGCAGGAAGAATTGAAACGGAAGAGATGAAGAGGATCGTTAATAAACTTTCCGAGAATATAAAAGGGATAGAGAATTACAAGGTGACCTTTTTACCGGGGAAGGAACACAGGTTCGTAATAATCCTGAAAGGACCGGGTTTGCACGACCAAATAAGTGATACGGACCCCCAGAAGGAAGGGTTGAAACTTTTAGAGGCAAGGGGGCATGAGAAAGAGGCGGAGAAGACAGCAGGGGTTATAAACCAGTTGGTGGACAAAATACTTGAAGTTTTGAAGGATGAACCGAGGGCCAATGGGGTTTTGCTTAGGGGATACTCCTTAAAGCCGAAGGTTGAGAGCTTTGAGGAAAGGACTGGGATGAAGGCACTTTCCCTTGCCAATTACCCTATGTACAAAGGAATTACAAGGATCCTCGGAATGGATACCCCCGATGTGGGTGAGGCCTTTGCGGACCTTGTAAGGTACCTGAAGGAACACATTTCAAATTACGATTTTGTATATCTCCATTACAAGTACACTGATAAGGCGGGCGAAGACGGTGACTTTCTGAAAAAGGTCAAATATATTGAGGAACTCGATTCTTATCTGCCCGAGATTTTATCGGTAAATCCCGATGTCCTTGTTATCACGGGGGACCATTCTACTCCTTCCCTCCTTAAATCCCATTCCTGGCACCCCAATCCTCTACTTGTTTACTCTAAATATATGGGGTTTGACGGGATTGAGAGGTTTACTGAGAGAAACTGTGCTGAGGGCTCTCTCGGAATAATGTATGCCTACCACCTTTTGCCGATTGCGATGGCAGCAGGTTTGAAACTCAAGAAGTGGGGTGCTTAGGATTTCAGCTTAAAGTGCCAGATTGAGGAAAAGATCACCCCGGGTATCATACTGACTAAAAATCTGAAAAAATGGGCAACAAGGGCAATTGTGAATATAGAACTTTTATCATGGTTCCAGAGAACGCCTGCCAGGACAAATCCATACTCAAAGGTTCCTATGTTTGATGGGGCAGATGGGACTGAGACAGCAATGTTAATAAAGAAGAGTATAAGGGTCAAAAGGGCAATGGAAGCTTTGATCCCAAAGGCGTAGAGAAAGAAGTAAAAACTTATAAGCTCTATCCCCCAGGAAAGGAGGGTAATAGCGAGGATTTTAAGGAATTTTGTGGGAGTATTTAGTGGTTTCATCGCCAATTTCAGGTTTTTTATGATCCATACCGCTTTTGACGGTAAATTGAATTTGTTCTGATATTTTTCTTCGAGATACCAGGCTACGAAAACGGAGATGAGGATAAGGAAGAATTGGCCAACAATTGTGTAAATGTAAACCCGAGGCAGGTTTGAACATAGTAGAGCAACAATTCCGCTAATTAGAATGGCAATGGCGTCAAAGATCCTTTCGACGATGGTAGCTCCGAGAACTAAGCTCTTAGGTGTATCGTTTCTATGATGTAAGAGGACTATTCTCCAGACATCTCCAAGTCTTGCAGGAAATATATTGTTGCCAAAATTCCCTATGAAGAAGGACCCAATTGCGGATTTAAGGTCGATGGACTGTTCCTTAGGGAAAAAGTATTTCCACCTTATTGCCCTAATGGAGTAACTTACGAAGAAGATCAGCGAGGCGACAAGCAAGGGCCATATTTTTAAATGGCTGACAATTTCATAGAGTTTTTTTATTTCAAAGTCTTTTAGAACCAGTGCTAAGAAGAGGAAGCTGAGAGCAAATCCAGCCCAGAGCAATATCTTATTTTTCATCCTCTTTACCTCTCGGATGGGTTTTCCTGTAAACCTCGAGAAGAGCGGAGAAGGGGAGGTTGGTGTAAACGGAAGTGGTAGAGAGGGATTTGTGGCCTAAGAGTTCTTGAATGGCCCTTAAATCGGCACCGTGGTTTAAGAGGTGGGTGGCGAAGCTGTGCCTGAGGGCGTGGGGATGGACACCGTAGAGCCTTGCGAGTGTCTCGAATCTTTTGTTAATGATGTCCCAGAGTGCCCTCCTTGTGAGTTTGTTTCCGAATTTGTTGACAAAGATGTAGTCCTTCAGGTTTCCTTTCTCTTTTAGAAGGGCCTCTTTGTATGAGTTTAAAGCCTGTAAAGCCTTTTCACCCACAGGTACAATCCTTTCCTTTCTGCCCTTTCCCAGGACCTTCAGTTCTCTTTCCTTTTCCCGGAGGAATTCCCATTTTAATTCGACCACTTCTGAAGCGCGAAGTCCGCAGGAGTACATAAGTTCGATGATGGCTTTATCCCTGAAATCGTTGAGGGTTTCAGGCCTCCAGGAGTCGAGGAATTCATTGAGCTTTTTTTCTGGAAGCACATCGGGTAAGTATTGATCCCTTTTAGGATTTCGGATTCCCAGCATGGGGTTTTTTTCGATAATCCCTAATCTTTTAAGGTATTTAAAGAAGGTTCTGAGGCAGGATAGTTTCCTTTCCACGCTCCTTTTAGAAAAGCCCGTTCTAAGTAGTACAGAGACGAATTCTCTTATGTGGTTTCTTGAGACCAATTCCAGTTCCTTTATTCCAAGACCATCGCGCATAAACTTCCAGAACTGGTTTAAATCATCTTCATAAGAGGAGACCGTATTTTCTGAAAAGCCTTTCTCGTTTTTGAGATAGCTTAAAAAATCTCTGATAAGTTCTTTTCCTTCCATTTTGTGAGGTCCCTTATTGCCCTCTGGGCCTTATAAATCCTGCGATCTTTCCCGCTAATTCTGAAATCAACGGGACTCAAAATTCCAAGGTTGGCGTTCATCGGTTTGAAGTCGTTGTGGGGATAGTGGGTTATGTAATCGAGCAGGGCACCCGTTATTGTTGTTTTTGGTGGAAGTTCTGGCAATTTCACGGTTTTATAAAGTTTCCTTAAGAAGATTGAAACCAAAAGGCCTCCCCACATCGCCTCTACATATCCCTCCGTTCCTATAATCTGACCTGCAAAGAAAAGGTCTTCTCTTCCTTTAAGCCTTAAATAATCATCAAGGACCTGGGGGGAGTTGAGGTAGGTGTTTCGGTGGACCTTTCCATAAACCACAAATTCTGCCCTTTCCATACCGGGTAGCATCCTGAAGATTCTTTCCTGCTCCTTTATTTTAAGCTGAGTTTGAAATCCAACGATGGAGAAGAGGGTTTTCTCTCGGTTTTCTGCCCTTAGTTGGACCACTGCATATGGCTTTGTGCCATCGGGCGGTGTAAGGCCATCAGGTCGCATAGGTCCGTACCTTAGGGTTTCATCGCCCCTTTTTGCCATTACTTCAATGGGTAAACAGGCCTCGAAGTAGTTTTTATCTTCTTCTAAATGGGGTTCATAGGTCTCTGCCTTCCGGAGTTCCTCTACAAAGGCGAGGTATTGCTCCTTAGTGAGAGGAATATTTAGATAAATTTCGTCCTGCTCTCCATGCCTGTCTTTGAAATACATTTTGCTTGTATCGAGGGATTCTGCCGTTACCACTGGGGCTACGGCATCGTAGAAGTTCAGAAAGGATTCACCTACGAGGCCTTTAAGAAATTCTGAAAATCCCTCAGAGGTGAGGGGTCCTGTTGCTATCACCGTGTAATCTGCATCAGGGAGTGAAGTTACCTCTCTCCTCTCAACTTTGATAAGGGGGTGAGATTCGATGATTTCGGTAACTTTCTTGGAGAAGATTTCCCTATCCACGACCAAAGCCCTACCACTTGCAATGGAACTTTCCCTTGCAATTTCGAGAAGTGAGGAATTCAGGATTTCCAGTTCTTTTTTTAGTAGGCCGTGGGCATTGTGAAGTTCCTCGGATTTTAAAGAATTACTGCAGACAAGTTCTGCAAAGTATGAGGTCTTGTGAGCGGGGGTGAACTTTGATGGTCTCATCTCATAAAGCACAACTTCGATTCCGGCCTTTGCTAAGTTAATGGCACATTCGCTGCCTGCCAGTCCACCCCCAATTACCGCTACTTTCATATCTTAACACCAAGTTGCCAGAGGATGAAGATCGTTGAAAGGGTTCTGTCCTCGATGGCCTTCTTTCTCGGTTTTCCTGCACCGTGTCCCGCCTGCGGTTCTACATACAGTAAAACGGGTCCCTTTGTTTTTACCATATTTTGCATCTTTGCTGCCATCTTCATTGCATGCATCGGGTGAACTCTGCCGTCAAATTCCGCTGTGTGGAAAAAGACCGCAGGGAAAACCTTATCCAGATTCCTGTCTATCCTGTGATAAGGGGAGTAGTCGTAGAGGTATTTGAAATCCTCGGGATTGTCAGGATTTCCATATTCTGGAATCCAAAGGTGGGCTACACCAAATTTGTGATATCTTATCATATCGAGAAGAGGGACGCCGCAGTAAACGGCGCGGAAGAGATCGGGCCTCTGGGTCATTGCTGCACCTACAAGTAAACCACCGTTACTACCTCCGGAGATGGCGAGTTTCTCTGGATTTGTGTAACCCTTCTGTATCAGATACTCTGCGGCACTGATAAAGTCATCAAAGACATTTTGTTTTTTATCTCTCATACCCTGCCTGTGCCATTCTTCACCAAATTCATTCCCTCCTCGAAGGCAGGCAATGGCGTAGACGAAACCCCTCTTGAAGTAAGGGTTCTCTCCGAGGAAGTGGGGACTCATTCCAATGGCAAAGCCTCCGTATCCTGTGAGAAGGGCAGGGTTATTCCCATCCATCTTCATATCTTTTTTATGGATAATGTACATAGGCACTAAAGTTCCGTCTTTCGAAGGATACATCACAAATTCCTGGACATAATCACCGACATTGAAATTGACCTTGAGTTGCCAAATCTTCTTCATTTCCTTTGTGTTGACATTAAAAGAAAAGATCGCTGGGGGATAGCGAAAGGACTGAAAGGATATATAAATTACTGGAGATTCGTAATTTTCTATTGTGAAATAGGCACTTCCTCTGTCGGGCAGAGGGATTTCATATTCGATCTTTCCATGGAGGTCTGCAACAAAAATTCTTGTAAAGGTGCTATCGGTTACCCTAAGAATCAGCTTTCCACCTGCGAAGGAGAAAGTCTCAAGGACCCATTGATTTTGCGGGATAATCTCCTCCGCTTTTTCTATGTCGGGGTTTTCAATGGGAACGCGTATCAATCTGTATCTGGGTGCTTTGTAGTTGGTTAGAATGTAGAAGTGATCTCCATAGGAGGCAAGGGTAAAAGTTCCATCGAGGTTTTCTGCAATCTTTTGCCAATCCCCTTCAGAATCGATTTTCTTGAAATAAAGGTCGTTTGAAGACCAGCCCTTTTCGATGGAGAGTATTAGGAACCTTTTATCCCGGGTTGCGCTAATTGAAGGTATCCACGTTTCAGGAAGGCCTTCGCCAAAGATGTATTTATCTTGCTTGTAGTCATCGCCGAGTTTGTGGAAGTAAACCCGCGGCAAAAACTTGTCGCCACCGGTGTTTCTTGTGTAATAGAAGCCCGATTTGTCAGGAAGCCAGGCAACGGATGTCCACTTGGTATCGGGTATAGAATCTGGTAGGTAGATTCCCTTTTCAACGTCAAAAACGTAGAGAATGCTATTTTCACTTCCTCCGTAAGATTTTCCTAAGGCAATTAAATTGCCGTCATAGCTTGGGTAAAAAAAGTCGAGGGCAACAAGGCCATCCTTACTGAATTTGTTAGGATCGATGATCTTTTTTGCCCTTTTTATATCCCATTTCCCTTTGCTCATGTAGACTATTGAGTGGTTGCTCTTACCATCGTATTTCTCGAAGAAGTAGATGTCTTCAAAAACGCTGGGTACCGAAATCCATTTTCTCCGGGAAGTTTTGTCAATTTCCCTGTAAAGTTTTCTGAATCCTTTGAGATTTTTCAATGTTCTGAGGGTGAGATTGTTTTGCTCTTCAACCCATTTTTTCACTTCCGGATCGTCTACATTTTCGAGCCACCTGTAAGGATCTTTGATTTCGAGCCCAAAGAGGGTGTCAACCACCTGCTGGCTTTTTGTTTGAGGGTAAACAAAAGTGAAAACAGCCATCAACACCTCCAGCATCTCAGACCTCCATTGGAAACCTATTAATGATACAGGATTGAGGGCGTAAAAAAGATAAATCTAATTAGGCTTTTAAAAGAAAGATTTCTTTTAAAATTTAGAATTGAGTGATAAGGTCGTTAAACCCTCAGTGTAGCAGTTCTTCTAAATTATCGAGCTTTCCTTCGAGAAGTAGCTTAATTGCCTCCATTATATCCCTTTGATCGGTTACAAAAACCTGCTTACCCGCTCTCTTGAGTTCTTCATAGATCGCTCCACCCATCCCTCCGGCAATCACAATATCCACACCTTCAAGATTTTTGAGAATTCTCTCATGCTTTGATCCTCGGGAATGGTGTTCACCATGGTGTTCATCACACTCGTGATTTCCACAAGGTTCTGAGTTAGGTACGAAGCTTATAGATTTTATTTCGCTGTTTTCTACTTCTATGATTACAAAGCCATTTGCTCTTCCAAAGTGCAACGAAATAGTTTTTCCATCTTCTGATGCAACAGCTATTTTCACAGTAATACCCCTTGCTTGTACATCTACTGCTTATTTTTCTTTTCTAACTCCTCGAGCCTTTTCTTAATTATTTCAAGGTAGTTCTCTATGGCTCCTTTTCTGTCTGCAGGTATTCTTTTTCATTGGAAATTTAAAAATTTATAAATTTCTCTATTGTATCCTTAAGAATCTCTAAATTTTTGTTGAAATTGTGCAGGGCTCTCAGGCCCTCTTCTGTGATTTTGTAAACCCTCCTTGCAGGGCCTACAGATACATCCCATTCTGAAGAAATAAGGCCCATTTCTTCCATCATTCTTAAAACCCTGTAGCCGACACCTCGCATCACAAGGCCGCGAAAATTTGGAATTTCAGGAAAGCTCTCTTCAATTTTAGTGAAAATTTCGTAACCGTGAAGTGGTTTTTGTGATAAGAGTTTTAGGATTAAACCTTGCAACAAAAAGCCAAGTTGCAGGCCTCCGGGCCCCTCCAGTCCATGATGAGGTCCAATGCATCTCTTTCTCATAGTATATATATTATACTTGCATATATGAAGAATGTCAAGTTGTTTGTGAGAATTCAAGAAAATTATGTACTTTGAAAATTACATGCGAAAATGCAGATACTTACCTTTTGGTTTATAGATTTAATTTTGGCTTTTTACAGGCTCTTGAAGTTATATTTTTTCAGCAATTCATTGCTATGCTTCGCCCAGAAATTCAGAAAAATTTCAATTTCCTTTTTCCTTTTCGAGTTTTTATTAATGCAGAAGGCATAAACAATAGGGTCACCCTGAACGATTTTTCCACTTTTGAGGGTGATCTTGAATTGCCGATAATAGCCTTGAAGTTTTGGGTTTCCAAAATTAAGCGAATCCATGAGCTCTATAAATTTTAAATTTCTCGTTAAGGCTTCATTGATGTAGAGAAAGGCGTAATCCAGTTCCCCGATTTCCAGTAAATTGGCTACTTCTGCTGCCTTTGGTCTCACGTTTTTTTCAGAAGAGTTGGCCATTATCTTTTGAACAAGTGTATCTCCATATTTTGTTTTGAGAATTTCGAAAAGAAGGAGAACTCTGTAACCACAGGGGTCCTGCTCCGGATCCGACCTCCCGATTCGGAGTCCGCTCCTTGAAAGGATTCTGAACCAGTTATTTTCGTTAATTTCATTGCTGTATTTACTCTTTTTAGTGAAGGCAACAACCAGTTCAGTGGATGCAAAAGGGTATAAAGTATCACAAAAAGTGCCCTTTAAATCGGAAATGATGTTATAGTCTGCAGAAAAAAAGATATCCCATTCTACCCTTTTTTCTCTTATCAAATTGGCAAGAAAGAGGCTTCCTCCAGCCCTTCTGTTAATCACGATACCGGTTTCCTCTTTGAGTTTCTTCGTTAACTCATCCATCATGGCTGATAAGGACCCTGCATGAAGGATGGTGAGCTGGGCAAACAAAAAAAGGCTAATAAACTGCATCGCTTATATATAAATACTGATTTCAGGAAGTTGCAAATAACCTTAAGGAGCCTCATATGTTTTAAAAAAAATTAAAATGGCTTTAACAATGTCAAGTTGTCAGATCTTGAATTGCCCTTTTAATATCTTCGATGACCTCTTTATTGTAAATTTCCTTTTTGTCTCCCTTTTTGATCGAAAAAATAATGAATACTTTCCCTCCGAACTTTTCTTCAAAGTTCTTATGATTACGACCGAGCCACTCTTTCCATTTGTGTGTCTCAGGCGTCTGGTTGTAGGTAATAGGTTTTATTTGCAAACCTATATATTTTCCTTTTACCTCAATATAAAAATCTATGTTGTAAAGTCTATCCCACTCATCGGGTGCTGGTTTTATCTTAACACTTAGCTCTCTTTCTAAAAGTTTGTAAATTGTCTCCACTTCAGTGTGAAACCCTTCAAAGGTTCTGTTTATCACAAGGTTGTATATGTAATTTATACAATCCTCTTCTGATACTTCATCGATTTCGGCCCTTATAACCTCGGTAATTTTGGTGTAAAGTTTTAAGTATTCATGAAGTGATTGCCCATATCCTATTTGCCCATCACTTCCATAATCTTTTATATGCCAGTATGGTGGCGATGTGACAATAAGTCCTATGCTATTGTCTTCAACTTCTTCCATTTGTCGGCTATCGCCTATAATGATTTTTGCCCAGTTCATTGTGATATAGTCGTCCTAATTGTCATAAATCTCCCAATTTTGTAATGTCAAAATTATATTTTTTTCTAAAGCAAATTTCAAACATGTAGAAAGTATGTCGAGAGTTGTGAATTGGATTTCTCACCTATTTTATTTTGCGTTCTGAGATTATCAGGTTATTACTTAAAGACTCTCGCTTCAATGTTTGTTTTGCTGCCTAATGTTTTCTTGAACTTACATTTATCAGCCCTTATATTGATTTAAACTTTGCGTAACCACAAGGAGGTGTTATGGAAGAGGCAAAGTGGACTGGGAGAACTGCTTTTGTTCTTGCATCGATCGGATCTGCCATAGGATTGGGCAATGTTTGGAGATTTCCTTACATTGCCTATAAATTTGGCGGAGGTGCATTCATTGTTGCCTATATTATTGCCTTAATTTTAATAGGTATTCCTATGCTGTTGCTTGAATTTTCCATTGGTTACAAGTTTAAGGGGTCTGCTCCCTATTCCCTGGCAAAATTGAGCAAGGAGAAAAGACTCCCGATAAATTTTGAGTGGCTCGGATGGTTTGCAGTTTTCGTTGGATTTGGGATCGTGACCTATTACTCTGTTATTATGGGTTGGTCCTTTGATTATCTTTACTATTCACTAAACACGGCCTGGGGTGAAAATACGAAGGAATTTTTCTTTCAGAAAGTTCTTGGTGTAACAAGCGGCGTATTTGAGCTTGGGAAAGTGCAATGGCAAATTGTTTTAGGGCTTTTAGTTAGCTGGGTGTGGATAGTCTTCTCCATTTGGAAGGGGGCAAGGACCGTTGGAAAGGTAGTTTATGTAACCGTTACAATGCCCTGGATTCTTTTGTTAATCTTCGTCATAAGAGGTTTGACTTTACCTGGCGCCGTGCAAGGAATAAACTACTATCTGACACCCAATTGGAAGGAGCTTTTGAATCCAGCATTGTGGCATGCTGCAATTTCCCAAATATTTTTCTCTCTAACGGTGGGTTTCGGGGTAATGATTGCATACGCAAGTTTCTTGCCAGAAGGCTCTGACATAGTAAACAATGCAATTTTGATCGCCCTCGCTGACGCTGCAACTGCTTTTGTAGCGGGTTTTGCGGTGTTTTCAACCCTTGGTTATTATGCACTGCTTCAAGGAGTCTCAGTTGCCGAGGTAGTGAGAGGGGGACCTGAACTCGCCTTTGTTACATATCCTACTATAATTTCTAAGTTGCCCTTGGCCCCCCTATTTGGAGTATTATTCTTCCTTATGCTTTTGACCCTTGCCATAGATTCTGCCTTCTCCTTAGTTGAGGCTTTTATCGCTGCCCTTATGGATAAATTTGGTACCAAAAGGGAATACACAAATATCGGTGTTGCAATTCTTGCCTTTCTCATCGGTATTATTTATACAACTGGTGCGGGTCTATACTGGCTTGATATTGTTGACCACTTTATGAACCAATTTGGTCTTTTTACCGTGGCCTTCTTGGAGAGTATTTTGATTGGCTGGCTTTACGGTTCGGAAGAGATGAGAGAGTATGCAAATTCGGTTTCTGACCGTCCCATAGGTAAATGGTGGAATATTTCAGTTAAATTTATTGTGCCTCTATCTTCGTTGATTATTTTTATATCTGCTTTGAGGGAAAGAATAAGGGAACCTTACGGTGGATATCCCCGTCTTGCAGAGGTCATCGGCGGGTGGGCAGTTCTTGCGATTTTCTTAATTCTGGCAATTTATCTTACAACTCGAAAAACAAAAAGGAGTCTTTAAATGAATTGGCAAGGAATCGTTGTTTTAATTGTGGTTTCTTTTATCCTTTTTGGTGGGATTATTCAAGCTATTTACTACGCTAATAAGAGGAGCAAATAGCGAGAGTATCGGGCCTTAGGTCTTTCAGCGATAAGGCACAAGGAACAAATATATAGGGTAATTTTTTTGATATCTCTTGTCTTGTCCAATGTAGTAATAGGTTTCAAGGAGTGAAGGGCCCGAAAGTGTTTTCGAAGACACCGCCTTAAGTCCCGTTATAAGAAGTCCAAAGGTACGGGAAAATAAGCAGAGTGGTATTGAAATGAGGCAAAGGTAAGTAAAAATCAAAAGGATAAAGAGCAAAATAAAAGTTTTAACCCCGTATGGCTGCTGTGAAAAGATTCCGAGGAATCTCCCCAATAGAATTGATACAACGATAACAATTACCATGTCAATCAAAATGGAGATTCTGCTAATCCAGAAGAATTTTTTGTGGAGTTTATAAAGGCTAAATTTCCTCTCGTCCGCTTCGATTTCTTTTAACCAGGTTTCAAAGTCCATTTTTATTTAAGGTAAAAAGTGGCTTGAACGGTAATCATAACTTCCTTTTCTCTCGATTCTGTATTATAAGTCCCATAGTCGGAAATCTGGATTGTATTGGGTGCCATTACCTGGACCACTCCCATCTTTGCGGATTTTACCTTTCCCACCTTCCTGCCTGTGCTCTTTGCAATCATTGTCGCACGTTGTTTTGCATCAATCATAGCGTCGTTAAGAAGGGAGACCCTGAGCTCAGGAAGTTTTGAATAGTAAAATTCTAAATTACTTGCTGTGATATTGACTCCCTCAGGGACAAGGCTGTAAATCTTCTCAGCGACAGATAAAACTTTGTCAACTTCCATAGAACTGACTATGATGCTTTGATTGAACTGATAGTACATCCTATCGGCCCTTTCGGTGTAGAGCCAGGGTTGACTTGTATAAATTTGGGTAACCTCGACCTCCTTTTCCTGAATGCCGTTCTTATTAAGGAATTCTTTGATCTTTGAAAGGTCCTTTGCCATCTGAGAGTAACCTTCACTTAGGGTGGGGCTGATTCGCGATATGCTTATGGTCCATCTCACCTGGTCGGAGATTACCCTCGTCTTTGCCGAACCTGTAACGGTTATGGTATTGTCCATCCTTTTGATTTTATAGAGGGTAGAGGATACTACTAAAGAGGACACAACCATTCCTAAGCTTAAAATGAGGGAAGGAAGCCACTTTTCCGTTGAAAATTTAATATCCAATTTACGCCTCTCTAAAAAGAAGTTTTTGAGTTTTATCTTGTTTATTTGCCCTGTAACGCCTTAAGAATCTCTTCAGCAAAGGATTTAGCTGCGTCGGGTCCGTTTCCTGTTATTATTCTACCATCCCTTTCAACGGGCTTTCCAGTGTAAGTTCCACCACCTTTTGTAATTTCATCGCTGGCGGATTTCCAAATAGTAGCCTTTTTGCCTTTTAGAAGCCCAGCCCTTGCGAGGGTCCCTGGAGCGAGGCAGATAGCGGCAAGGATCTTGGTTTCGTCTTGATAAAATTTAATCAGTTTTTCGTGCAATTTTTTATCATCCCAGTAAACCGGTGATCCCATTCCACCTACAAGGACAACGGCATCGTATTTGGAAAAATCTTCGTCGTAGACCTTTACATCAGGTTTTACTACTGCACCAAGCATCCCTTTTGCCGGTGTTGTATCAGTAGATGCAATCGTAACCTTTATGCCGTTCTTTTCAAAGATCTGTTTGGGTGTAAGTAGCTCCTCATCTCGAAAGTTCTCGTGGGCAATGATCATCAAGACCTTCTTGTCCATTTTTTTAACCCCTCCTATTAATGCTAAAAAGATTAAAAGTCTGACCATGTTATGATTATACTTTCACAGGCATAACCTGTCAAGGGCAGGGCGTTTTACTTAATTACCCGAGCCTTAAAGCTTTTTAATTCCTCTTAAATTCCTTATACTTTTCCTGTGATTCTTGTTCTCGGCGATTTGCACATAGGGATTGGGGGGCAGGAGGAGAAAGCAGAGAAGCTAAAACGAATCTTCGACAATTTTAAGGAACTCGAATCTGTTGTATTCCTTGGCGATATTTTTGATTTTTACTTTGAGTGCCCCCAAAAGGTTGAGGAGATTTATGGTGACTATCTTTACCTTTTCCAGCAGCTTACAAAGTCTAACCCCGTATTTTATATTCAGGGCAACCACGACTTTTTCCCCTTAAAAAAGTTAGAACAGATTGGCTTTACGATAATCTCAGGGGAGTTGGTTCTGGAAAAATGGAGTAAAAGGATGCTCTTTACTCACGGTGACCTTTTATCTGTGAGGGGGAGAATTACAAGGCGTTTTTTGACTTTTCCCCTTTGGCAAAGCTTGATGAAATTTTTGCCCTGCGATTTTACTTATGCTATTGCAAGGAAAATCTCCCGATGGTCAAGAGGCCGTTCTTCTGCAAAACCTTTAAAGGAGAAAAATTTCAAAAAAGTAGAAAAACTGTTAAGCCACTACGATATTGTTGTAACTGCCCATTTTCATAGGCCGATGTTAAGACGATACGGTGATAAAATCTACGCAAATCCTGGTGATTGGCTAACCTACTTTACCTTTATGACTATTTCTTCAGAACTTCTCACCCTTTGGAAATTGGAAGGCTCTTTGATTGTCAAGGTGGAAGAAGTTAAAATTTAGACATTATGAGGGAAAAATGGTGGTTGTGGCTGCTTATTGGAGTGGGGATAATTTATGTAATTGCGGGTTTTGCAATTACCAACCTTGTACAAAATCTGGCCGTTGTCAGAATCAATGGTACTATTTCCAGGTCTAAGGAAATTGTCGATGAGATCGATGGCTATGCAAGAGACGAAAGTGTGTGGGGTCTTCTTTTGCTCATAAACTCGCCCGGTGGTGGGATTGTGCCTTCCGATGAGATTTACAGAAGCATTTTAAGATTCAAGCAAAAAGGAAAGCCCGTAGTTGCCTATTTGGGGACGGTTGCCGCTTCAGGTGGTTACTATATCGCTTGTGCCTCTGACTATATAGTCTCTCATCCGCTTTCTTTGACGGGTTCCATCGGAACTATTATTGAGTATCCTGTGGTCAAAGGACTTCTCGATAAAGTGGGAGTTGAATTCGTGGTGATAAAATCGGGAAGGGTAAAGGACATCGCCTCTCCATTTAAGAAACTCTCTGAAGAGGAGCGTAGAATTTTACAAAATATCATCGAGCAAGGGTATAATAACTTTGTCGATGTGGTTGCGAAGGGGAGAAATCTTCCAAGGGATTCGGTTTTGAAGATTGCCGATGGAAGGGTTTTGACTGGTAACGATGCCTTTAAGTTCGGTCTTGTGGATACCGTTGGAGATGAAGCCCTCGCTAAGGAAAAATTGAGAGAACTGGCTAAGGTTAAAGGACCGGTACGCTGGGTTGAAAGGAAAAAGTTACCGCTTATTTTAAGGTATCTTAATCCCGATGAGGTTATTAAAAGTCCTTTGGAAGTGAAATTTGATTACAGGATGGTGCTTCAATGATTGAGAGGTATTCTATTCCAGAAATCAGGGATATTTTTAAGGAGGAGAATAAGTATAAAAAGTGGGTTGAGATTGAACTCACCCACCTTCAGGTTTTGGAGGAGGAAGGCCTTATCCCGCCGGGCAGTTACTCCGAAGTTGCGGAGAAGGTAAAGGATATCGATTACGTAGAGTTTGCAAAAAGAGCCAAAGAGATTGAGAAGGAAGTGGATCACGATGTGATTGCCTTCCTTATGGCCCTTGAAGAAAGGGTTGGAGATAAAGGTCGATACCTCCACTTCGGTCTCACCTCCAGTGATGTGGTGGATACTGCCAATGCGCTGATATTGAAGGAGGCTTTGGAAAAGGTTATAAAGGAACTGGATAGCCTCATTGAAGAAGTAAAGAAGAAGGCTGTTGAATATAAATATTTTCCCATTATGGGAAGAACCCATGGGGTTTTTGCCGAGCCGACGAGCCTTGGTCTTAAATTTCTCTATTTTTACTCAGAACTTATAAGGGCAAGAAGCCGTTTAGAAGTGGCCCTGAATGAGATTTCCGTAGGGAAAATTTCCGGGGCTGTTGGGAACTATGTTTACCTTTCTCCAGATATTGAGGAGAAGATTCTTAAAAGGCTGAATCTGAAACCCGAAAGGGTATCCACCCAGATTGTGCCGAGAGACAGGCATGCCTTTATGATGTCACAAATCGCCATCCTTGCCTCCTCCCTCGAGAGATTTGCTACAGAGATAAGACTTCTTCAGAGAACGGAAGTCAACGAGATTATGGAACCCTTTGGTAAGGGTCAGAGGGGCTCCTCTGCGATGCCTCACAAGAGAAATCCTATAAAATCTGAGAGGGTTTGTGGCCTTGCGAGACTTTTAAGGGGCTACCTTATTCCTGCCCTGGAAAACATCCCGCTATGGCACGAAAGGGATATTTCTCACTCTTCCAACGAGAGATACATCTTCGAAGACGCCCTTTGTACGCTTTTTTATGTTATCAGGCTAATGAAGGGTATCGTTGAAGGCCTTGTAGTAAATAGAGATAAAATTGAGGAAAATCTCAGAAAGTACGGCGATTTTTACTACTCACAGGCACTTCTCCTTGCCCTCGTGAAAAAGGGACTCCCCAGAAAGGATGCCTACGAGATTGTGAAGAGGGTATCCCACAAATCCTTTGATGAAGGCGTAAGTCTCAGAGAAATGGTTCTCTCTGATGCAGAACTCGGCAAAATATTTACACTGCAAGAAATCGATGAGATCTTTAAAACCGATTTCCTCAGAAACGTAGACGAAGTTTACAGGAGATTTGGCCTTAGCTGAAGATTAGTGAAGGGTCTGCGGGCAAATTGAATTCGTCCCTTTTGCCTTTTTCGAGATAAAATACCCCGACTGCTGCCACCATAGTTCCGTTGTCCACTGTGAATTGAGGCTCGGGAAATTCAACTTTTATGCCCTTTAATGCTTCGGTGAAGATCTTCCTGAGTCGCGAGTTCATACTTACTCCACCAACGACTCCGAGGTTTTTCGCGCCCGTTTGTTCGATGGCCCTTTTAACCTTTTCAAGAAGCATATCGACAACAGCCTCCTGGTAAGAGGCACAAAGATTGTTCAGATTTTCTTTCACGAATTGCTCACCTTTTTCTTTTATAAGGTATAAAGCTGCCGTTTTAAGGCCACTAAAACTGAAGTTCAAGCCTTCTACCTTTGCTCTCGGGAATCGGTAAAAATTGGGGTCTCCCGTCTGAGAGAGTTTGTCGATTATAGGACCGCCGGGGTATGGTAATCCCACCATCTTTGCGAATTTGTCCAAGGCTTCCCCCGCTGCATCGTCTACGGTGCCACCAAGAAATTTATAATTGCCTGGCCTTTCCATAAGTACCAGTTCCGTGTGTCCACCACTAACGATGAGAAAAAGGTAAGGTTCTTCGGGAAGTCCCTTGTTCAAAAATATTGAAAACATATGAGCTTCTAAATGGTTGATGCCAATGAAGGGTTTATTGAAAAAGTATGCTAAGGATTTGGCAAAGGCAAGTCCCACGAGGAGTGAACCCACAAGTCCAGGCCCGTAAGTAACAGCGATTCCATCTATGTTATCAAAATTTAAGTTGGCTCTTTTTAGAGCCTCTTCGGTCATAGGGAGAATCAATTTTGTGTGCATTCTTGAGGCGATTTCGGGGACTACGCCGCCAAAAACGCTGTGTTCAAGGTGGGTCTTCGAAAGGTTTACTAATACTTTGTATTCGTTATTAACCATTCCTACCGCCGTTTCGTCGCAGGATGTTTCAATTCCAAGAACGATCATATTAAACCACCCTCACTCCATCAACGAAAACCATTTCAACCCTTGACATTACATCAAAGGGATGGCTATTAAAAACAACTATGTCAGCATCGTTTCCTTTTCTAATGTAGCCAACACGATCCGCAACACCGAGGAACTCAGCGGGCGTGGATGTTATTGCTTTGAGCGCTGTGATCTCATCAAGGCCCTCTTTGAAGCTCATTGCGGCATAGAGGTTGAGGTGATAAAGGGCGTTAAATGGATGATCGGAGGTGATCGCCACAGGGATACCATAGGTCGATAGCCTCGCGGGGTTTTCGAAACTGAGATTTCTTGACTCAGGCTTCGAACTTACACCAAAAAGAGGTCCTACGACGATTCCCTTTACTTTTCCCTTAAGTTTTTCAGCAACAAGGGGCGCATCACTGGCGTGTTCCAATATCATTTCGAAACCGAATTCCTCCTGAAGTCTTAATGCAGTCTCAATGTCTTGGACCGAATGGCAGTGGATTCTACAGGGTATTTCCTTTCTTAAAGCCTTTAAGATATTTTCCAGTTTTAAATCCCTTTCTTTTTTCCTTTTCTCCTCTCCGTATCTTTTTGCCTTTGTGAACCATTCTCTGATTACTGCGGCAGTGGCCATTCTTGTCGATGGAAAGGTCTTCTTCTCTCTGTAGGTAAGCTTTGGATTTTCCCCCAGTGCCATTTTAAGACCTGCTTCTTTTTTCACAATGATTTCTGAAATAGGTGCGTTTTTGAGTTTTATAACAGAACCAATCCCGCCTATGGGGTTTGCGCTGCCTGGGGTAATGAAAAACGTTGTCACACCGCTTTTCAAGGCCTTTCCAACAGCTGGGTCCTGCGGATTATAAGCGTCGATCGCATAGAGATGAGGAGTGGCCGGATCAGTGGCCTCGTTCACATCCGAATAATCCCTCGGAGCTCCTTCATCTCTCATTCCGATGTGAGTATGCGGGTCGATTAAACCGGGAAGGATGTATTTACCTTTGAGGTCTATTATTTCGGCATTTTTCGGTATTCGTTTCCTTCTTAAAACCTTTACGATTTTTCCATTTTCAATGAAAATTGCCCCGTTTTCAATGAATTCTTCGCCGGTAAAGATTTTTCCTCCAATGAGGACGATCATTCATCCCTCCTAAATGTAGAGGTCCTCTCTTGATTTGTGTTCATAGACAATTTCGCCGCTGATGATGGTCATTTTTACAAGAAATCTGGGATCCAGGACTTCTTTGTTAGTTATAACGATATCGGCATCTTTCCCTTTTTTCAGGCTGCCTATCCTGTGGTCAAGGCCGAGAATTTTTGCGCCGTTTATTGTTAGTGCCTTTAAAGCCATTTCTTCTGAAAGGCCGTGTCTTACTGCGATTTGGGCGGAGTAAAAGAGACCGTAGTGGGGAAGGACGGGAAAGTCGGTGGTGAAGGCGAAAAGAACGCCTTTTTCTTCGTAAATCCTTGCAGTTTCAGGAGTTCTGAATTTGAGTTCCTGTTTTATTCTCGTAGTTATTGTAGGACCGAGGGCGCAGGGCACCTGTTCCTTAGCCAAAATTTCTGCAATGAAATGTCCTTCCGTAGAATGCTCAATAACAAATTTTATTCCGAATTCTTTCATTATTCTGAGGGCGGTGAGGATGTCATCCTCCCTGTGGGAGTGAATTCGCGCGGGGTATTTCCCCTCAAAAAGGCCAACCAGGGGTTCGAGTTTGAAATCAAAGGCCTTCTTGTCCTTCTTTTTCTTCTCAATGTAATTAAGGGTATCGATGAGGGTCTTTCTCAAAATAGCGGCGTTGCCAAGCCTCGTAGATGGCAACTTTTTCTGAGAGGAGTAAACCCTTTTGGGGTTTTCACCGAGGGCCATTTTGATGCCAGAGGGGTTCAAAAGGATTTCACCCGTGGTCTTTGTTGCAACGCCCTGACCGCCAATTACATTGGCGCTTCCTGGCATTATGTTGACTGTTGTGACGCCTGAAGAAATCGCCTCTTTGAATCCATCATCGTGGAAGTTGATCCCGTCGATGGCTCTGACATGAGGAGTTACAGGGTCTGTTGCCTCATTGCCATCGGAACCCTCAATATTGACTCCTTCTTCCCATAAGCCAGTATGGGTGTGAATGTCAATGAATCCAGGGTAAATGAAGCTATCTGCTGCGTCAATCACCTTTGCATCTTTTGGAACTTCCATCCTCGGGGTGACATCTTCAATTTTACCATTTTTAATCACCACATAGCCACCTTCGAGGGGCGCACCCTCCATGGTGAAAATTTTACCACCTTTTATGATTAAAAGTTTTTCCATACCATTTCTCCTTCTAACATATGGCCAACCACATCAGATTCCTTTGTAAAGGGCTCCTCGGAAAGGAAGACAAGGTTTGCCTTTTTTCCCTTTTCAATAGTACCTGCCTCCCTTTCAAGGCGCAGTATCTTAGCGGGGTTTGTGGATATTGAACGCAGTGCATCAAGTTCTGGAATTCCCACCTTTACAAGGAGGGCTGACTGATGGTAAAGGAGATGAACGGGTACCACGGGGTGGAGGGTAGTTAGAGCAAAGATTACGCCTTTTTCGTAAAGGGGATAGAGATTTTTCGCATAGTGGTTCCTCTGGTGGTATAGCCTACCGGCGATAAAGTAGGGACCTGCAATAACAGGAATTTCCGCTTTTTTCAAAAGGTCTGCAACCTGAAAGGAATCTTCTGCCTCCTGGAGAATGATGTTGATATCGTACTCCCTTTTTAATTCAATGGCCTTTTCGATTTCATCCCTTGTGTTTACGGAGATCTTAATAGGTATCTCTTTACGCAGGACCTTAAGAAGGGCTTCCATCTCTAAGTCCTTTTCCTTCTCTTTCTTCTTTTCGTAATTTTTTGCCTTTTCGAATTTTTCTCGAATTAGTGCCAGAATTCCCATTTTTGTCGATGGGTATTTACCCTCTGATCTCCAGCGGATTCGTGAACTGTAATTCATATTGAGTTTCAATGCGGAGGGGAATACCCTAACCATATCATCTGCTGTATTTCCCTTGCTGGCAAATATACCTTCGAGGCCTGAGAAAACAGCAGAGTCACCAGGAGAGGAGACGAAATAAGAAACACCTCCCTTAGCTGCATCCTTTATGCCAAGATCTTTTGGGTAGAAGGCATCGAGGCTTCTGAGGTGGGGAAGGGATGGAGAAGTGGCTTCGTCAGAGTCATAGTAGTTAAATCCTGCACCTTCTTCTGCAAGTCCTATCTGGGTTGCAGGGTCGATAAAGGATGGAATAACCACAAGTTTTTCTGCATGGATAAATTCCCCCGCAGAAGGTTTTGATGTGGTTATGTCCTGGATTATTCCATCCTCGACCACGATGTACTTGTTCTCAAGTATCTCGTTGCCTTTCAGGGTTATAATTTTACCGGCTTTAACGATTTTCATTGCTACTCCTTTTGAAATAATTTTTTAGTTTGTAACGCGAACAATCAAAAAGGGCGGGGCCCCCGAAGGGGGCCCCGCATGAATTTTCCCTTAATGGAGTCCTTACTTTACGAGAATAACTTTTGATGTCTTCTTTACCTTTTCACTTTCCACCTTTACGATGTAAAGTCCAGCGGAGAGCCCTGAAAGATTTACATTAACTATCCCGTTTGTAGGAGCATAGGTATCGCTCCTAAGCAGTGAACCCTTTGCATCGTAAATGGATACTTTTACCTCTCTTACGTTTTTGCCAACAGAGAAGTTGAAGTTGCCCCGTGAAATGGTGGGTATCGTAATATTTGTTTGCTGTGAGCCTTCGCCAGCATTTACCACAGTACCCCAGTATCTTGCATAGGCATCGTCTACATAGCTTTGTAAGTTGGCTAAGCTCGATGCACCGGCTACAACAAAGGCCACCTTCACAGAATCGTAAGGTGCAATATTGAAAGGTCCTGCTGATACAACCGTTGACCAATCATAGTTTCTGTTGGTGGATGCAAAAGTATAGGTGCCGTTGAGGAATTTCATTTCTATACTGTCGGGAAGGCCATTGTAGGGGTAAACATAGGTGTCATGGTCTATCACTGAACGGTTTGCAATTAGTGTGGTTTGTTGACGCGAAGGGTTAAGAATGGCCGTTCCCATAAAGGTGGAAGAATAGTAGAGGTAGGCCAAATTCCTTGTGGCATTGGTACCGCCAGCGTTGGATGAGGCGCCGCTGCTTCCTCCGATATCCCAGTCTGTAAAGAGACCTGCATAGAGACCGTTGATAGGATTAGGCGAGGAGTTGTATAGAGTGTATTCGAGGATTACATAATTGGGAGCAACGCCATCGTTAAAGGTATATCCCCTTTGATAGACCCATAAACCCTTGGACACTTCACCACCAGCGTCAGTAAAAATGGCCTGGGAATATTCATAGTAGGGTGGATAGGGATTGTATTTAAAGACTCTGCCATCGGGATTGGTCGTTGTGACCCAGTCGTCATCGTCTCCAGAACTGGATTCGTAATATCTATCGATTACATAAGGAAGCTGGGTCCCAACGGCAAAAGCGCCATAGAACAGATGAGATGCGGAGGATGACGGATATTTACAACCGGATCCTTGAGACTGGCTTGAGCTCATATATCCCAGCGTGCCATACTTTGTTACCGTTAAAACAATATTACCCGGTGAATGATCTGCATAATCGACACCGGGAATACCAACGGTCAAAGAGAAGCTGTAGTTCCATGAGTATCCACCATCGCAGGTAATATTCAAATTGAAATTAATACTTGTTCCATTTGGTGTATTTGCGTTTGAGCTCACTATAAAGGGATCACTACCATTGTTGGCTGTTCCATTAGAGGGGATATTGCCAAAGGAGGTTGATCCATCGCTTATCGCGGCATAAGTCGAACTTGTGCTTAATGAACCTTGAACGTTGGTTGCATCGGCACCGTTGTTCTTTACTGTTACCGTGATGTAAATTGTTTCGCCAGCGTCCCACACATTATTTCCGTTCTGGTCAGTGAATGAATAGTTTAGGAGCACTACTGAAGGCTCACTGGGGGCAGGTGTGTGCAAAAGTGCCTGGTATATATCGAGGACCCCCCAACCATAGTTATTGTTAGGGTAGGGTGAACCCTGGGAAGGCCGTCTTGAGTAATCCAAAAGTAACGAGTAAACGGTGTTGAAATCCAAATTCGGATTCCTCTGAAGGAGTATTGCCACAGCCCCTGCGACGTGTGGAGTGGCCATCGAAGTACCATTCATAGATTGGTAGCCTCCACCAGGAATTGATGATGGTACGCTTACTCCAGGTGCAGAAATATTTGGCTTTATGAAGTTCCAGTCGCTACGGGGCCAGTAGGCAGTGTTGTTCCAGGGAGACTGATTTGGGGCAGGCCCTCTCGATGAAAAGCTGGCTATGTTATCGTTGTTATCTACAGCTCCTACAGCAATGACATTGGGGAAAGAGCCAGGCGTATTTACCGTTGCAGAGTTTGGCCCTTCGTTACCTGAAGCGAAAACAGGAATTATTCCGTTGTTTCTCCAGTTTACAACGTCATTCCAGAATTCTGTACTCGTATAACCCGTTGAACCCCAGGAATTGGATGCTACCTTTATGTCTACTCCCTGTGCTTTCCACTCTAAGATTTTTTGGAATCCGTTGTGAATCCAGGTTGCATATGCACTTCCTTGGGAATTGAAGATTTTACAAGTTACAAACTTAGCCCCCGGTGCGACACCAATGTCATTTGCAAAGGATCCCAAACCATCACCGCCAAGAATTGTCCCCATTGTGTGGGTACCATGTCCGTTATCGTCGTAGGGTTGAGACTGTCCATTCACTGCATCGAACCAGTATCCCAAATACTTCCCGGATAGGGCAGGGTGGGTTATATCCACACCTGAGTCTAAGTGACCAATTATGATTCCACTTCCATCGTACCCCGCCATCCAGCAAGAATCGGCTTTAACTTTTGTTATGTTCCAGGTAGGTGATTTTGTTTCAACCTTTTCACTTGAAGGCGTCGTTTTTTCCAACTTTATCACGAAGTTGTCAATTAGGTATTCCACATCGTCTCTCTCAGCGATCCATTCAATAACATCCTTTGTTGCTACAATGTAAAATCCGTTGAAGATCCAATAGGAATTTAGGGTTTTTATTTTATCTCCGTAGTTTTGCTCTAAGGCTTTAAGAATTTCGCTTTGAGATTCCTTTGCAAAGGATTTCAAAACTTCAACATACTGGGCGGGAGTCAATCCCTTCATATCATCGTAGTCTGGTTTTGCCTTGAGGTGAACTATAGCCTCGATGTACTCATTTGGGGCGGCTTTAGCCAGTTTTTCCTCGAGGGCGGGGTATATGTACGCCTTTGTGGTTAGCAATGTTAGGAACAGTAATTTAAGCATATCAAACCTCCTGTTTCATAAAATTACAATTTTAATTTTATAACCAGTTTAGAATTTTTCCAAAATAATATATTGCGAGTCCTGAGAAAAGCGACCCGCTCAGGTTGTCGTCTAATTTCCAGGGTAGCACTTCTGATATGGCCCCAACCAAGGCACCTATAATGGCAAGGGGAAAGGGGAAGTTTGCGAGGATCGAATAAATGTAACCCGCTATGACTCCAAAGGTTACATAGGCAACGAAACCTTCAAGGGTCTTTTCAAAGAGTCGTCTTCGCCCATACTCCAATCCCATAAGTTTTGCGAACATATCACCAAAGACAGGGAAAAGAATGGAACATGAAGCGATTTTCCCCGGAAACAGCAGGAAACTTAAAAAGGAAGCCACTGTGAAGTGGGTCATACTGGAGAAGGTTTTCTCCTCCTTGCTCTTAAAAGCAAAACTGAGAGTTTTCATAATTGCCTTATTTATACCTGCTTTTGAGAGCCTCACAAGGTCAAAGATTAAAAAGGCAAGGGCAACACTACCGGTTAACTTAAGGATGAAGCCCTTTGAGGTTTGGAAGTAGATGATAATAAATAATACAGCAAAGGGTCTTGCTGCGAATCTGGTCCACTTTATAGTGGTTCTTGTTTTTTCGCTTAGTCTGTAGCCACTTTTAATGCGGTTTCGCAAGTTAAGGGCAAAGATGTGTAAAGCGAATACCAGCATTGTTAACCATTCAAGGGGTGAAGAATGAACGGCTGTCAATAGGAAGCCTACAGGAAGAATGTATAATCCCAGTATTCTTGAAGGGCCGATGATATAAATCAATACCAGTGAATAAAAGAGTAGAAGTAGAAAGGCTGTTAGAAAATCTGGTTTTGTAAATAAGGTTCTGAAAAGGAGGTACAATAGAATGCCTGTTGCAGTGGCTTCGCCCTGGCCCCCTCTGAATTTTAGATAAAAGGGGAAAATATGGCCGAGGACCGCTGCGTAGGAAATTAAAAAGTTTATTGGATATCCAATGCCGATATAAAAGGCAATCCATGCCGAGATTAACCCTTTAGAAAGGTCAAAAATTGCGGTAAAAAGGGCGGGTATCGGTCCAAGGATTTTGTAGGCGTTAATTACACCTGCATTCTTTTCCCCAAATTCCCTTATGTCGATACCCCTAAGTAGTTTTCCAAAGAAATAGGAAGGTGACAGGGACCCTATAAGATACCCACATAAGATGCTGAATAGGATCTTCAAAACCATATCTTTATTATAAAGCTATGGAGCATTATAATTATACGATGAGTTTTGTAGCGGGTGTATTGTGTGGAGGTAAAGGTGAAAGGTTTTGGCCCCTATCGAGGGACGAAAATCCGAAGCAATTTCTTCAAATCGCGGGCGAGGGAACCCTTATAGAACAAACGGTAAAACGTTTGCAAAAAGTCCCAGAGACTAAAGAGATATTTCTCATTTCCAATTCAAAATTCAAAGAGAGGTTAGATTCAATGTTTCCCGGTATCTTTAAGATTCTTGAACCCATCGGCAAAAACACCGCACCTGCCTGTGCGGTGGCCAACGAGTATACTTTGAGGAAATACGGTGAAGCAATCCTTGGCATTTTCCCATCGGATCATTTTATAAGGGAGGACGAAATTTTCATCGAAGCTGTAGAAGAAGCAAAGGGTTTAGCCCAAAAAGGGTACATTGTTACCATTGGCATGAAGCCCACAAGACCCGAAACCGGTTATGGTTATATCGAAAGAGGTGAAAAGATTGGAAAAAGATCTTATAAGGCTATTAAGTTCCATGAAAAACCCGATAGAGAAACGGCAGAAAAGTACATTTCCTCGGGGAATTTTTACTGGAATGCAGGGATGTTTGTATGGAGGACGGATGTCTTTGATGAATCGGTGAAAAAATTTATGCCCGAATTTTATAAGGTTTTAAAGGAATCGAAGCCCCCTGAAGAGCTTGATAAGATATATAAAGAGGCACCCGAAATTTCAGTGGATTATGCGGTTATGGAGAAAGCCGATAACATAGCGGTAGTGGAGGGAAGGTTCTTCTGGGAGGATTTAGGGTCCTTTCCTTCTCTTTTTAAAGTTTTAAATACAGATGAAAAAGGCAACCTAATTCTTGGTGATGCCGTGGTCTCGGAATGTAGGAATTCCTTATTTATTCAGAGTGGACCGGTTATTGCAGCCTATGGGCTCTCTGACATTATAGTAATTTCAACCGATGATGTTGTACTTGTAATTCCAATGAGCGAGGCTCAAAATATAAAAAAGCTAAGGGCAATTTTGAAGGAAAAAGGCTTAGAAAAACTTTTGTAAACAGGAGGTTTTTATGAAGAGGTATTTGCCGGTGCTTGCTCTGGCATTGATGCTTGCCGGATGCAACTTGAAAATAGAGGAGTGGAACAGCAATAAAGTGCTGCCACTCGATGTAAGTGTTCCTGCTGTGAATAAAACCTATTCAATGGCGGACTTCGTAAGCGATAATCCGAAATACCTTTTTATCGGCAATGATACAATTTATTTTGCCGAAGACACGACTATTACAAATACTTATCTGGCTATAGATAGTACCTTTAACGTTACTTTCTCCCACGGTTTGCCCGACGTTCTTGATACAACGAGTTCAGTAATATCATCGAGATTACTGTTAATTAATGTTACTATCAGGCTCAAGGGACAGGTCATTTTACCCTTTAATCTGGAATGTGTTTCTTCCTATTATAAGGAAGGAGTTTTGGTGAAGGCTGACACCGTAAATATCGCGCTCAATAACCCTGGCCCTGTAGATACCACAATTCTTATTGCATTGACTGATGTTCCAATTGGAACTTTTGCAGTAAATGCCCATGGACGTGGTTCTTTCGGTGCGATTCAGGTTGACACATTGTACATTGATTATAAAATACCTTCCGCCTTCGATTTGAGGGGAGACACGCTGGTATTTGACGAAATTGCCCTTGAAGTTGATTCTACAATTATCAAAGTGGCTCAAAAGGGTTTGATCGATACATTGCAATTTTCCATGTTTGGAGGCAATAGACTGCCCGCAGGATTATTCTTCAATACCTGGTTAATTAATAAGGAGAAAACCGATAGTGTGCAGGTCTTCGATGTTAATCTAAATCCTGCGCCAATAGATAATCAGGGGTTTGCAATTGGTGAGACCACCTGGAGTGTAACGGCAAAACTTCCAAAGAGAGCAATAGATTTTCTCACAAGGGATACGATCTATATTCATCAAAGGGTTATTATACCTCAAAGGGCAAGGCCTGTTGTTGTTAGATCGGTTGACTACATAAGATATGGCGGCTATATGAGAGTGGTTGGAAATTTGGACTTTGAGAAAATTTCAGAGTAAAGGAGGATGAAAATGAAGAAGCTTTTTGTAATACTTTTTTTAGTTAACCTAACCTGGGCCTATCCAATAATCTCCTTTAATGGAGAGTGGTACGGAACCGCAGGGCACTTTGGCCCTTATTCGGTTTTCCATTCCCCTCAAAATTTAGCGGGAAAATACAATCCTTCCTTTGTACTGATGCTTCCCTACTTGCACACCGGTCTAAATAATAATCTGATTTCCCTTGATTTTTACAATGAACTTGCGCCTATGGATACGATAACCGACGAATTTAAGCAAAAGGTACTCAATAAGATAGGCGGAAGTTTTGAATTAAGTCAGTATTCAAGTGTGATGCCCCTCGGAATATCCATAGGCTCTGTCGGGCTGGCAAGCAGGGTTGTTGAGGCTGCAAAGGTTAACTTACCAAGAGACCTTTTCCGCCTCGGACTTTACGGTGTTCAAGTTAATAATTTCTACGATCTTTCGAGTCTTGAAGCAGAGGCGATCTCTTATATTCAGAATACCCTGGGCTTTGGAGTAAAGGAAAAGATTGCAAATAAAAAAGTTTACTTTGGATTCTCGGGTTCCTATATTGTGGGGCTTGGATATGCCAAAATAACCTCAAGGACAGGAAGAATTGAGGTATCGGACACTTCTATGGAGGTTAAGGACACTGTTGACTTTATGTATTCAACTCCTGATTTCGTGTACAATATTAGGAATTTCACTGTTAGCGATATCTTTAAAGCCTCTGGTTATGGATTTTCAATGTCCTTGGGGTCCTCAGTGGAATTGACGCCGAAGTTCACCTTAGGTCTTACTGTAGAAAACTTAGTTTCAAACATTAAGTGGAACTCTGACTCAACTTTTACAGGGATCGCCGCGATATCCTCGAAGAAATTTAATCTTTATGACCTTTATAATGCTGATTCTTTGAGAGAAATTTTCACCGATACCCTTGAAAGAAAGGCAGGCAGTTTCAATACCAAACTTCCTGTAATTCTGAGACTCTCGGGAAGATATGACTTTTATAGAGCTCCGCTGAAGTTTTACTTTGATGTAGAACAGGGCTTTAAGAAAACCGCCCTTTCCAGTACTACGCCGAGGCTGTCCTTAGCATTGGAATTAAATACCTTCCTTCCTGTAATGGTTGGTGCTACCTTTGGCGGTGGTCAGAGGCCAAACTTTTCATTAGGTACTGGCTTTCAGCTTCCTTTTATGTTCATAAATGCCGGTGTTTCCAATCAGGGTGGAATAGTAAGCTCTGCGGAAGGGCTTTCAGTGACAGTGGCTGCAGGATTCAGAAGTGCTATTACTCAGAAAATAGAGGGAACAATTATTGACTCTACTACCGGTAATCCGATGATTGCGAGGGTGAAGATTGAAGGGTATGATGGGAAGGTAAAGACTTTGACTACAAAGGATGACGGTAAGTTCAAGGTAAAGATACCTTGGGGATGGACTAAGATAAGCGTGTATGCTCAGAATTACACTTCGAAGGACACCGTGATTTTTGTTGATAAGAAAGAAAAGGTTAAGACCACCTTTTACTTAAAGCCGCTCGTGGGGGAATTGGTTGTGATGGTAACAGATTTTATAACGGGGTTACCAAAAGCCTATGTTCCTGTTATTGTAGTGGATACCCTCGGGCATGCTGATACCCTACTTACTGACTCAAGCGGTAAAGTGTCTAAGAAATACTTAGAAGGCGTATATTCCATCAAGATCGAAGAGGCCAAATACAAACCTATTTATGAAACCTTTGACATTAAGGCATTGGAGACCGTTACTAAGAACTACACCATAATGCCAATGGAGGGTGAGATTATAGGCAAAGTAGTGGATGCTAAGACACTTTCACCTCTTGTAGCAACGGTAGAAATCTACGATTCTACGGGTAATCTTATTGAGACCATAAACACTTCAGAAAATGGCGAGTTCTCTATGAAACTGAAAGAAGGCCTGTACAGAATTAAGGCGCAGGCTGAAAAGTATATACCTTACGAGACCAGCTTTGTTATTGAGGGTGGAAAGAAAACGACAAAGGATATTGCACTTCTCAAGAAGAAAATGGTCTTTACCTTTAGGAATATCTACTTTGAATTCAACAAGGCTGATATTAAGCCTGAGTCTTACCCTGTGCTTGACTCCATTGCCCTGTTCCTTAAGGAATACCCGAATGTCAAGGTGGAGATTGGAGGTCATACCGATTCGAGGGGGTCTGATGCTTACAACCTGAAACTATCTCAAGCAAGAGCTGAGGCGGTGAGAGATTATCTTATTAAGGTTCACAATATATCTCCTGACCGTCTAATAGCAAAGGGATATGGTGAGAGAAGGCTTGTGGTTTATCCTGAAAAGACCGAGGAAGATTACCAGATGAACAGAAGGGTGGAGTTCACAATACTGGGTACGATAGAATAATAGAAAGGATTTTAGAGGTAATGAAAAAGGGGCCCGAATGGGCCCCTTTTTCATTTTTAATTAGGATCTTTTTTAACGTCTTATTTCGAATTCTTTCTCGCCTACGGGAGGAATTTCCTCCTTTATAACCCTTTCTACAACGGCAGCTGGAGGCCCTTCTTCGACCCTTCTTATGAATTCTTCAAGAATCTCCTCTGGACCTTCTGCTTCGATCTCAACCGATTCATCGGGCATATTCCTCACGTATCCACCTATACCCATATTTCTTGCAAGCCTATAGGCAAAGTATCTAAATCCCACTCCCTGAACAATTCCGTAAAGCCTTATGTAATAACGCTTTATGGCCATAGTTATGATTTTCTCAAGTGTTCAATGGTTTTTTCAATTCCTTCCTGGAAGCTTACAATGGGAAACCAGCCCGCTTCCTTAGCTCTATCGGCGTTTAAATAAATTTTATAAACTTCGCCTTTTCTTGGCTCCTTGTAAACGGGCTCTTTGTTGTATCCTGTTATTGTTTTCATCATTTTGAAGAGTTCATTGACGGATGTTCCTTTGCCAGAACCAATGTTAAATTCCCGCACCTTTAAATTTTCAGCTTTTGTGAATAATAAGTTCGCTCGGGCTACGTCCTCTACGTAAATGAAATCTCTTTCCTGATTACCGTCTCCGAAAATATAACAATCTTTATTTTGCAACATACTCATTCCAAAGATCGCCACAACTCCAGCTTCTCCGTAAGGGTCCTGCCGAGGTCCATAAACGTTGCCATATCTAAGAATTACGTAATCAAGACCGAAATTTTTGTGGTAATATCTTATGTACATTTCGCCTGCGTACTTTGATATCCCGTAAGGGCTTAGGGGATCTATGGGGTGTAATTCATCACAGGGAAGGTAAATGGGGTTACCGTAAATGGCACCACCGCTACTGGAAAAAAGAAATCTTTTGACACCATATTTTACCGATAGTTCCAGGAGGTTTATTGTTCCTCGAATGTTGATGTCTGCATCTTCCTGAGGATTTCTTGTAGAGTATATTACGCTGATCTGGGCTGCATGATGGTTCACGACATCCGGTTTTTCTTTGAGAAAGACCTCTTCAAGGGCTTCAAGATTGCGAATATCCACCTCGTAAAATTTTGAGCGGGGGTTAAGATGTTCCCTTTTGCCAGAAGAAAGGTTATCAACAACCACTACATCATAGCCCTCTTTAATGTAGTAGTCCTGAACATGGGAACCTATGAATCCGCAACCTCCAGTGAGAAGAACTTTCATGTTTTAATTATAAATGAAGGGTTGCGAAAATGTGATTACCAGGCCCCTCCCCCGCCACCACCCGCACCACCCCCACTGAAACCGCCGCTAAATCTACCACCGTGGCTTCCACCCGAAGAGTGAGGGATAGTGTAGAGTATAGAATTAAGATAGGCCATTGTGGGCACGAAGGAGTGTACCCTCATGTAGCCAACGCCAGCCCTTTCCTTTATCTCTTCAAAGATTTCATCAAAAACCTTACCCCATTTTTCCTCTTCTCCGAAGGCTATGGCATAAGGGAGTAGTTTTTTAAACATTTCTGGATTATCAAGGGCAAAGAGTTTAAGCCTTTCCCTCTCGACGGTATGGATGAATTCCCTAAGCCCTCTCAAGTACCTTAAAGCTTCTGCACCTTTAATAGTTTTGGCAACCATTATTCTGCCGAAAAAGGAAAAGACAATGAAGTTCAAAAAGGATGAGAAAATTGCAGTGATAAAGCGGGTAGGCGCGGACTGTAAAGAAAGTAGTCCCATGACTGCTATTCCGAAGGAGATTATAAAACCGATGGCGTAATAGTTGGTTTTAACAGTCTGTGGGTCTTCCCTGAAGTACCCTCTTTTAGTAAGGCTTTCGTAGATCTCATCGCGGATTTTTGCAAACTCCTGATAATAGCGATTCTTAAGATCTGTTAATTTTACAATTTTGCCATCTTCCTTTGCATACTCTGGTTTAAAAAGGCTTTTTAAAATGGCGCACTGATGGGGTTCAAGATTATTGTCGCATTCTTTTAACCTTGTGAGAATTATCTCCCTTTTTTCGCCTTCCTCTATTTTGATGTAGCCATTTAGGATTAAGAAAACTATTTCAGCAGTTATATCCCGTGGATCCACTTTTTCGTCAAAGATAGTTCCACTTTCGGAGGGGGTAAGGTCCTCAGGGGGGTCGTATTGGACGACAATGGTACCGGTATATGGATCTCTACCCCGTTTGTACCATTCTAAAAGGAGAATAAAGAAGGCAACTACGGGTATAAGTAATGGCCAGATATTTAGAAGAAAACTTAAGAGTTTTGAAATTTTGCTCTGTACCTTAAAGGTGTTCGGAGGGAATTTTAGCAGGATTGTGAGGCCTTCATAAGGCCCAAGGGGTTTTGTGGTGGCAATGTGGAGGTATTTCTGAGAGCTATCAAAAGCTATTTTTACATCCTCTTTCCTCTCACCCCACAGACCGGTGTAAGCGTGGAACTCTGAAGGCGGGACAGGTACTGTAATTTTACATAAAACGGAGTTGATTGGCACATCCCAGTTATTTCCTGTGACGTTCCAGATAAAATATTGGAAGTCAAGGCTGTCAAAGACAGAGTATTTCACCTCGTAGTGGATGTAATATTTGACGATACCAGTGATGTACCTTTCTGGATCGCCAATTCTTATAGTGATATAATCTGTACCTTTTCTCCAGGTCCACTGGGTCTCCTTATGGTCTACGCATCCTGCTGAAATGATTTTTATAGGAAGTTCGCTGTTTCTAAATTTAATGGGAATAGTTCTGTAGATTCCGTGTCTGAGTTCACTTTGGAAGTCTACGGTAATAGTCTCCTCTACCTTCAGAAGGTTCTCTTCCGAAAGCTGAAGGATAACGTTAAACTCTTTTATGTACCAGGATAAAAGAAGGGCAATGAAAAGGTTCATATTTAGATTTTAAGGTCCACTTTGAGGCGAGGCAATTTTAGATGACTCATTCGTGGGTAATGGCTGGCATTACAATAAAACTAAGTTCCCTTCAGGAGTTTTTTTTACGGAAGGAGAAAAATTTTAAACTTTAAGTTTCACTATGTCTCTTTCTTTTTATCGGCTTTTACATCGCGCATTCTACAAAGGTTCTGAGGATAGCAATGAGATATGGGTTAAGGAATAGTTGATGTTTACTCACTTGGGTTAAAGTGCGAGTAAGTCTGCGCTAATCAGAGGTTTTCAGGTTCCTTCGAGTTTGATTTTACTATGGTTGGCAGGACGTAGTATGTATTGGCATTTTTGTTCCTACTATAGACTTCGAACTTTCATTAAGCCTTATTTAAATTCTATCGTGATCTTGAATTTGCTCAGGTTTCCTGATTATGATTTATCTTTTCAGTCCTTTTTCAACAATTTCTCTCAGCCTTCTTGCGGAATCGTAAGGGTTCGAAGATTTCATTATAGCACTGGAAACGGCGATGCCACAAACTCCTGTTCTCATTACACCAAGGGCATTTTCCTCGGTGATACCCCCAATGGCAATCTTTGGAACATCGGGTGTAATTTCCACGAGACTTTTAAGACCTTCTAAACCAATAGGTTCTCCTGCGTCGGATTTGGTAGGCGTTGCAAAAACGGACCCGAAACTCAGATAATCGAAAGGCATATTTTTAACTTTTTCATACTCGTCGCTATTTCCCACGGAAATGCCAACGATTTTTCCAGGGACAATTCTCTTGACTTCTAAGACTGGTAAGTCGTCCTGCCCCACATGGACTCCGTCGGCATCGAGGAGAATGGCAAAATCGGGCCTATTGTTGACAAAAAAGGCAACACCTTTTTCGGCACAAATTTCCTTCAAATTCTTTGCAATTTCATAAGCGGGACCATCATCAACGCCCTTGAATCTAAATTGAACTGCGGTCACACCGCCATCGATAGCCGCTTTAACTTTATTGTAGAAGTTTTCGTCAAAGTAAAGATAATCGGCAATGAGGTAGAGTTTTAATATGTCCTTCATAGGCTTTTAATGAGCGTCTCTGCCAGTTTTTTACCCGATATCAGCATTCCCCCGAAAATTGGTCCCATCCTTGGTCCGCCAAAGCAAGCACAGGCTGCCATTCCTACGACGTAAAGGCCTGGATATACTTCTCCCGTTTTCTCGATGGTAATCCTTTCTCCCTCCTCGGCATCCATGGACCTTTCTCCTATAATGTCACCGGTTTCTGTGTTTAATTTCACCCCATTTTTCCTTAGTAACACCTTCACTACCTCAAGGTCGTGCCCCGTCGCATCAACCACTGCCTTTGCCATTAGTGTGATGGGATCTACATGGAGTTTGGCAATCTCGATAGGAGAACCATTTATTACAACCCCGCGAACCCTGTTATCCCTTACTACTAAATCTTCCACTGAAGTGAGGTTAAAAATTTCTGCACCTGCTTTTATGGCGTTGAAGATCAATCCACTGGCCAGTTCTATAGAGTCGACGGAGTAAAGGTCGTCTTCTTCTTTTGTGTATCTGATCCCCATTTCGCTAAGAATGGGCAGGCAGGCCTCCTCTACAACGGCAAACTTGAAGCCCATTCCTCCTCCCCAGGTTCCCCCACCAAGGGACAGTTTCTTTTCGAGAATGGTGACCTTTATCCCGGCCTTGGCGAGGTAGTAGCCCGCCACAAGGGATGATGGACCACCTCCTGCGATAATCACATCATTTTCCAGGGCATTTAAAAGGTGTGTAAAATGGTTTTTGACTATGATTTCTGTGATCTTCTTCTCCTTCATGATTGACTCCTTTGTATGTCAAATTTTAATTTTTTCATAAATACATCCGGTGTTATATTGTACAGGCTGTCGATTAAAAGGGAATAAAAACTTCCAGGACCTTTGGCATTTGCGAAAGCAATTTCTCCCGCTACACCAAAGAGCCCGAGACCAAAGAGAGAAGCAAAGGCTTTATTCTCTTCCACGGCTGAAAAGGCCCCGATGATGGATGTTACTGCACAACCGGAACCAGTTATCTTTCCGAGCAAAGGCACCCCATTGTAGCATTTGATCACTTCCTCTCCGCTTACAATATAGTCTGTTGCCCCGGATATCACCACTACAATCCCTGTTTTATTGCTAAAGTCGATGGCGGACTTCAGCACCTCTTCTGGTTTTATCACGGAATCAACGCCCTTGGTATTGCCTTCCATACCGCAGATAGCTCCGATTTCGGAGGCATTACCCCTTATGATGTCTACTTTTACTTCGCTTAATATTTTTTCTATTGCGTTATTTCTGAACTTTGTAGCTCCTGCACCGACAGGGTCGAGGATCACGGGTTTCTTAAGCTCCTTTGCCCTTTTACCGGCAATTATCATTGAATTTACGATACTTTTTGTGGGAGTGCCGATATTGAGGACGAGGGCATCGGAAATAGCAACCATGTCTTCCACTTCGTCTTCGGAATGGGCCATAACGGGTGAGGCGCCAATAGCCAGAAGAACATTTGCCTGGAAGTTGGCCGCCACATAGTTTGTGATATTGTGAATAAGAGGATTGAATTTTTTGATATTTTCGAGGGCTTTTTGGGCTCTTTCCTTTATTTTCACTTTTTAGTCCCTGTTAATGAGAAACACACAGTATTCACCGCACATCGTGCAAGGACCTTCACCTGACTTTTCGAGCCTTAATCTTCTCGAAGTTTCCGGATGGATAGATAAAGCCATCATTGTATCCCAGTCCAGGTCCTTTCTCGCTCTGGACATTTCTTCGTCCCATTTATCGGCCTCTTTAATACCTTTAGCGATATCAGCCGCATGTCCTGCAATCCTTGCAGCAATTACCCCCAGTTTTACGTCTTCGACCGTTGGGAGTCCGAGGTGCTCAGCGGGGGTTACGTAGCACAGGAATTCAACACCAGCCCAGGCAGCTAAGGCACCTCCTATGGCACCGGTGATGTGGTCAAAGCCTGGGGCTATGTCAGTTACCACTGGTCCAAGAAGGTAAAGAGGGGCACCGTGATTCAATTTTTTCATCCTTTCCACTGCCTCTCTTACCATGTGCAGGGGAACATGCCCAGGGCCTTCTACAATGGTCATAACACCAGCTTCTCTTGCCCTTAAGACCAGTTCTCCGAGGACCTTCTGCTCACCGACTTCAAAGTAGTCACCAGCATCCTTAATTGCCCCTGGCCTCATGCCGTCTCCCAGAGAGAGGACTACATCATACTTTTTTGCCAATTTTAGTAACCTATCAAAATGTTCAAAGAGGGGATTTTCTTTATTGTAAGTTTTTATATAGGCAGAAAGTATGGCTCCTCCTCGAGAAACGATACCTTCAAGTCTTGGATGTTTCTTAAGTTCCATCACCAGTTCCTTTGTAACACCTGCGTGAATAGTCATAAAGTCAACACCTTCTTCCATTTGCTGTTCGATGATATCGAAAATCTCTTCCACATCCAGTCTTACAACAGCCCCCCGTTTAATTCGTGCTTGCGTTGCAGCCTCGTAGATAGGGACGGTCCCCACAGGCACCGTGGAGTTTTCAAGGATTTTCTTTCTTATGATTTTGAGGTCGTTGGACAGTGAAAGATCCATAATGGCATCGGCACCAGCATCGAGGGCTGCTTTCAACTTTTCCAGTTCCTCCGTTAGGCTTGATCTGTTTGTACTTGTCCCTATGTTTGCATTTACTTTGGTTCGAGTGTATTTGGAAAGGATAAAAGGGTTTCTACCCGTGC